>OBIY01000028.1_pt1 | contig 58600 bp, 46 predicted proteins | sample 1519841 | NCBI WGS metagenome assembly OBIY01 (sample SAMN03019774, study PRJEB22545) | beach sand metagenome | biome: beach; feature: sea beach; material: beach sand | place: USA: Municipal Pensacola Beach, FL | collected 2010-07-30 | depth 30-40 cm m
CTTAACCTGTTGGCTGCACATGCCGACATCGGCGCCCACGACTGGGTGCTCACACCGCACCCCGGTGAGGCGGCACGGTTGCTGCAAGTGGGCAACGCGGAGATACAGTCTGACCGCTTTGCCACACTGGAAACCCTGAGTGCGCGTTATGGCGGCACGGTGCTGCTGAAAGGGCTGGGCACCTTGATTCAGGGGGATTCCGCCGGCCAGCGTTGTCGTGCCCTGATCGTGGACGGCAATCCGGGCATGGCGAGCGGGGGTATGGGCGATGTGCTGACCGGGGTGATCGCGGCGCTGCGGGCCCAGGGATTGAACGGGTATGATGCTGCCCGTCTCGGCGCCATGGCGCATGCCCGGGCGGCAGACCGGTGCGCCCGGCAGGCCGGTGAGCGCGGCTTGCTCGCCACCGATCTGCTGGGTGCGCTGCGGGAACAACTGAACGAAGGAAGCCTGTATGCCCATTGAACACCAGACCCTCGCTGACGAAGCCGCCACCCTGGCGTTGGGGGCCAGCCTTGCAGCCCGACTGACCGGCGGTGGCTGTGTCTATCTGGAAGGCGATCTGGGGGCCGGGAAAACCACGCTGGTTCGCGGTATCCTGCGTGCCATGGGGCATGAGGGGGCGGTAAAGAGCCCAACCTATACAATTGTGGAACCCTACGAGCTGGGTGACGTCCATATCTATCACTTTGACCTGTATCGACTGGCAGATCCGGAAGAGCTGGAACTGATCGGGGTGCGGGATTATTTTGGCTCTGGTGACCTGTGTCTGCTGGAGTGGCCGGAGCGCGGGGCCGGAGTGGTGCCGCCGCCGGATTTGATCATTACACTGGCTGTGGATGGCCACGGAAGAAAGGCGACCCTGGACTGGGTCGGTGACTGAACGCCTATGATAATGCGCAGTAACAATAACAAATGGCTTGTGACCGCCTTCACCCTGCTGGCTGCCATGCTATGGGCGCCCGTTGCCCTGGCCCAGGCCAGCATCGAATCTGTACGCCTGCACCGGGCACCGGACCACACCCGCATTGTGTTTGATCTGCCATCGCCGGTGGATCACAAGCTCGACAAGCTCGCCAATCCTGACCGTATCGTGCTGGACCTGCAGGAAGCCAAATTGGACTTCGACATCCAGACGCTGGATTACGCCACCAGTCCCATCGCCAATATCCGGGTCGGCAAGCACAGCGACAAGACCCGTGTGGTATTCGATATGAAAGAGGGGGTGCGCACTCGCACCAACCTGCTCAAACCCATCGAGCCGCATGGCTGGCGTCTGGTGGTCGATCTGTTCGACAAGGAATTGAATGGCACCTCGTCAGGGGCCGCTGCCACGGCTGCAGGGTCCACTCCTGCCCCGAAAAAGCCTGCCGCGCAATCGGCGCCTGCGGAGCAACGGTTGATGGTGGTGGCGATTGACCCCGGTCACGGGGGCGAGGACCCGGGTGCCCGTGGCCCCAGTGGGACCTGGGAAAAAACCGTGGTGCTGCAGATCGCCAAGAAGCTGGAGAAGATGGTGAACGATCAGGCCGGCATGCGGGCGGCGATGGTTCGCGATGGTGACTACTATGTCCCCTTGGCAGAGCGCCGAAAAATTGCCCGGGAAACACACGGTGCGGACGTGTTCATTTCCATTCATGCGGATGCGTTTACCGATGCCCGCGCCCATGGGGCGTCGGTGTTTGCGCTTTCCAATCGTGGCGCGACCAGTGCCAAGGCCCGCTATCTGGCAAAGATTGCCAATGAATCCGACCGGGTCGCCGGGGTGTATGAAGAAGAGGAAGACGACAGTTCGCTGCTCAGCGTGCTGGCAGACCTGCAGATGAACGGATCCATGGCGGGCAGCCTTTATCTGGGCCGGCAGGTGCTGCAGGAAATGGGTAAGGTCACCAAGCTGCATGGCGGGCGTGACAAGGTGGAGCAGGCAGGGTTTGCGGTACTGAAAGAACCTGAGATGGTGTCCATTCTGGTGGAGACCGGGTTTATCTCCAACCCCACCGAGGAGCGTAACCTGCGCTCGTCTGCGCACCAGACCAAGCTGGCGCGTTCCATCCTGCGCGGTATTGATGATTACTTTACCTCGCACCCGCCGCCGAACAGCTGGTACGCCGCCCAGCGCCGTGGCAAAGGTGATGAGTACAAGATTCAGCCCGGTGATACACTGTCGGAAATCGCGCGCCAGTACAGCGTTAGTGAGCAGGCTATCCGTGCGGCCAACAATATCAGTGGTGACCGCATCATGGTCGGCCAGGTGCTGAAAATTCCCCGAACCTGAGGTCCGTTTTGTCCAAGATCCAATTGCTCGATTCCCGCCTGGCCAACCAGATTGCTGCCGGTGAGGTGGTTGAGCGACCCGCCTCTGTCCTCAAGGAACTGTTGGAAAACGCCCTCGATGCGGGGGCGGAGTCCGTGAATGTGGATGTGGAGCAGGGCGGTGTGAAGCTGCTCAAGGTGCGTGACAATGGTCATGGCATTGAACGCGATGACCTGCCGCTGGCGCTGTCTCGTCACGCCACCAGCAAGATTCGCGGGCTGGACGATCTGGAAGCCATTGGCACGCTGGGCTTTCGCGGTGAAGCGTTGGCGGCGATCAGCTCTGTCTCGCGACTGACCCTGGCCAGTAACGTGGAAGGGGAAGCCGAAGGCTGGCAGGTCCAGGTCGAAGGTCGAGACATGGCGCCGTCGGTCACGCCGGCGGGGCATCCCCGTGGCACCACCGTCACCATGCGCGACCTGTTTTTCAATACCCCGGCACGGCGCCGCTTTCTGCGTACCGAGAAGACGGAATTCAATCACCTGGAAGAGGTGTTCCGGCGCATTGCCCTGAGTGAATTCAATACCGCGTTCCGGCTGACCCACAACCAGAAAGTGATCCACCAGCTACCGGCAGGTCTGGATGACACCCTGCGGGCGGCCCGCGTGGCCAAGCTGTGCGGCAAGGGCTTTATGGAACAGGCCATCCCGGTGGAGGTGGAGCGTGATGGAATCCGTCTGCATGGCTGGATGGGGCTGCCCACCTTCTCCCGCTCCCAGGCCGACCTGCAATATTTCTATGTGAATGGCCGCGTGATTCGCGACAAGGTGGTCAATCATGCGGTGCGCCAGGCCTATGCGGATGTGTTGTATCACGGCCGTCACCCGGCCTATGTCCTGTTTCTTGAACTGGACCCGGCCATGGTGGATGTGAACGTTCACCCCACCAAGCACGAAGTGCGCTTCCGCGAACAGCGTATGGTGCATGGGTTCCTGTACAGCTCCCTGCACCGGACCATTGCCGACGTGCGCCCCGGGCAAGGTGTCGAGCCTGCGGTGGTGTATGACGACGTGCCCATGCCGGTGAGTGAGCCGAGCCAGGGCAGTATGTCGCTTACCGCGCCCTCTGGCCGCCCTTATACGCCGCCACCTGCGTCTGGTGGCTATGGTCAGGGCTTGCGCCAGGCAGATGCCTACGGTGCGTTGGTTCAGCCGCGCATCGAGGATGGCGCCCCGGCGGTCATGCCGCCGGCCAGTGATGATGAAACCGTGCCGCCGCTGGGGTATGCGGTGGCGCAGCTGCACGGCATCTTTATTCTCGCGGAAAACCAGCACGGCATGGTGGTGGTCGATATGCACGCCGCCCACGAGCGCATTACCTATGAGCGGCTCAAGCAAAGCTGGTCCACGGACAAGGTGCGCAGCCAGCCATTGTTGGTGCCGGTATCGTTGGCGGTCTCGTCACGGGAAGCTGACTTTGCCGAAGAGCAGCCCGAGGTGTTTTCCCGGTTGGGGTTTGTGGTGGAGCGCGCCGGCCCGGAAACGCTGGTGGTCCGCGAAGTGCCCGCCATGCTGCGCAATAGCGACAGCGAAAGCATGGTGCGTGATGTGCTCTCCGATCTGCTTGCCCAGGGCAGCAGCGAGCGCATTGAACAAAAGCTCGATGAACTGCTTTCCACCATGGCCTGTCATGGCAGCGTACGGGCCAACCGCCGCCTGACCGTGCCGGAAATGAACGCCTTGCTCCGGGACATGGAAGCCACCGAGCGCTCGGGCCAGTGCAATCATGGCCGGCCGACCTGGACTCAAATGAGTCTCAAGGATCTGGATCGCCTGTTTATGCGGGGGCAGTGATGGCGCCCTCCCGTCCCTCGCCGAAGAATGACGGGGATCCCCGGCCTGTCTTGCCTGTACTGCTTTTAATGGGGCCCACCTGTTCTGGCAAGACCGCGCTGGCCATTGAGGCGGTGCAATCTCTCCCGATCGAAATCATCAATGTGGACTCCGCCCTGGTGTACCGGGACCTTGATATTGGTGCCGCGCGGCCATCAAACGACGAGTTGCAAGCAGCTCCGCACAGGCTGCTGGGGTTCCGTGACCTGGACCAACCGTATTCCGCCGCAGACTTTCGCACGGATGCGCTGAGAGAAATTGAGGCAGTCCATGCTGCTGGGCGTTTGCCGTTGCTGGTGGGAGGCACCATTCTGTATTTCAAGGCGCTGGTCGAAGGTCTGGCGCCGCTGCCGGAGGCGGATGAAACGGTGCGCGCCGAGATTGCTGCGCTGGCGGCAGAGCAAGGCTGGCCAGCGGTGCATGCCGAGCTGGCCCGGGTGGACCCGGCCACTGCCGATCGGCTGAAGCCCATGGATCGTCAGCGTCTGCAAAGGGCGCTGGAAGTGTATCGGCTCACGGGTAAGCCGCTTTCTGTCTTTCATGCCGAGCATCATACGACTGTCACAATGAGAGAGGATGGTCTGAGTGAGTTCAGTGGGCTTCCCTGGCCAGTCTACAGTGCGGCACTGGCGCCCAAAGACCGCGCCTGGTTGCATGTGATGATTGCCCGGCGTTTTGAGGTCATGCTTGAGCAAGGGCTGGAAGAAGAAGTGCGCCATTTGATGGCTCGTCCGGAAGCGCACCGGGACCTGCCCGCGATCAAAGCGGTAGGGTACCGCCAGGTATGGGATTACCTGGAGGGGCAATACGATCGCGAGACGATGATCGAAAAGGGTGTGGTTGCAACTCGCCAACTGGCGAAAAGGCAGTACACCTGGCTAAGAAAATGGCCGAACCTGGAACGGTTCGACAGTAACAACGAGCAGGAGCGCAATGCGCTGTTTGGCCAACTTGCGAAGATCTGTAAATCTGTGTTTAGTTGAGGTCGAGTGCTGCTTATTTGGTCTATAATGCCAAGGAATTGGGGGTGGGGATCTTGAATACTCGTTTCGTCATCCCATATAGGTCCAGTCCGGAACCATTTTGTTGGGTTGTTGACAAAAAAATGTCTGATGGCGCATCAGGCATGCGGTGGCCGTTCGGGACGGCTTCACTGCAGGTAACGCGCTGATATTGCCCGAGTGTTGGGCACCACTTTTTACTGTTATTTCAAGGAGACTTGCCATGTCAAAGGGGCATTCACTACAAGACCCTTTCCTGAACGCTCTGCGTAAGGAACGGATCCCGGTATCCATCTTTCTGGTAAACGGCATAAAATTGCAGGGGCAGATTGAGTCCTTCGACCAGTATGTGGTTCTGCTCAAGAACGCCGTTAGTCAGATGGTCTACAAGCACGCAATTTCCACTGTGGTCCCGGCGCGTAACCCGCGTGCAGGTGGTAACCCGGCCATGTCGACCGGCAATGGCACCACGGGTGCACAGGGCACAGAGAGCTTCGGTAACCAGTAATCGCGATTGCCAGAGCCTTTTTGCTGAAAAGAGCCACCTTCGGGTGGCTCTTTTCGTTTCTTCCTCCTGCCTTTTCGTTTTCGGCGGTTTACAATTGGGCCTACTGTCCCCATATCAGGCACCTATGGACTTATTTGATCGTACAGAGCAATCACGCACTGGCGCCGGAGAGCAGGCGATTCTTGTGCATCTGGACCTGCCGGATTCCATGGGCCGTGAGGATCTGGACGAATTCCATCATCTGGTGACCTCCAGTGGCGTGGAGCCTGTGGCGGAATTGACGGGCAAACGCGACAGGCCCGACCCGGCCCTTTTTATCGGCACAGGCAAAGCGGATGAGCTGGCCGAACTGGTGCAGCAGCACCAGGCGGATGTGGTGCTGTTCAATCACTCGCTCAGCCCGGCCCAGGAACGCAACCTGGAGCGGGCGGTGAAATGCCGGGTGCTTGACCGTACCGGACTGATCCTGGATATCTTTGCCCAGCGAGCTCGCACCCACGAAGGGGTGTTGCAGGTTGAGCTGGCACAGTTGCGCCATCTATCTACCCGCCTGGTGCGCGGGTGGACTCACCTGGAAAGACAAAAAGGCGGTATTGGCCTGCGCGGGCCTGGTGAAACCCAGCTGGAAACCGACCGCCGTTTGTTGCGAGACCGCATACGTGCCATTGAGTCTCGACTGGAGAAGGTACGAAAGCAGCGAGCGCAGGGGCGCCGTGCCCGGCAGCGTGCCGAAACGCCGTTGATTTCACTGGTCGGTTATACCAACGCGGGTAAATCCACCCTGTTTAATGCCATTACTACGGGGGATGTGTACGTGGCGGACCAGCTGTTCGCCACCCTGGACCCCACCTTGCGCAAGGTCAAGGTGCCCGGTGTCGGGCCAGCCATTCTGGCCGATACCGTGGGGTTTATTCGCCACCTGCCTCATCGCTTGGTGCAGGCTTTCCGGGCGACCCTGGAAGAAACCGCTAACGCAACCTTGTTGCTGCATGTGACAGATTGCAGTGCAGAAGAACGGGACAGCAATGTGGACGCGGTGAATGAGGTGCTGGAAGAAATCGGTGGCGACCAGTTACCGGTACTGCACGTCTACAACAAAGTAGACAATCTTGATGAATCGCCACGGATTGACCGTGACGAGCACGGACAGCCCTGGCGAGTATGGATTTCGGCACAGAGCGGTGACGGGTTTGATCTGCTCTTTGAGGCCATTGCGGAGCGGCTGGCCGCAGGCTGGGTCGATTGCTGGGTGCGTTTGCCTGCCCATGCAGGGCGCCTGCGCGCCCGTCTGCATGAAGCAGGTGAGGTGCTGGATGAAGAGGCCGCAATGGATGGCAGCATGCTGCTGCGCATCAACGTCAATCGGGTTCATTTTGAACGCCTGTTGCGTGAGCAGGGTCTGAACGAAGACGAACTGGTGGTGCCGGCCCCGGAATCGGCGGCCTCGGTTGCAGGGGAAGATGGGCCTTCCTACAATTCAGAACGCTCGCCCAAGGTGAGCTGACATTACAAGTCATGGGCCATGCCGGCCCTGACGGACTGGAGACCTACATGGCGTGGAATGAACCCGGCGGTAACAAGCCGAAAGACCCCTGGGGTGGCGGCGGTGATCAAGGGCCGCCGGATCTGGATGAGGCGCTGAAGAACCTCAAGGACAAGATCAACAACGTGTTTGGTGGTAAGGGCGGCCGTCCGGGTGGTGATGGCAACAAGCCATCAGGCTCACCGCTCCCGCTACTGGCGGTGATCGCTGTGATCGCACTGGTGGTCTATGGTTTGGTCGGGTTCTTTCAGGTGGATCAGCGCGAGCGGGCCGTGGTGCTGCGTTTCGGTAAGTTCGATCGCATTGTCGAGCCGGGTCTGAACTGGCGCGCGCCGATTCTTGAGCAATACCAGAAGGTGGATGTGGGGCAGAATCGCCGCTACGAGATTACCGAGGAAATGCTCACCAAGGACACCAATATCGTCAGCGTGACCCTTCAGGTCCAGTATCAGGTGCTGGATCCGCGCCCCTTCTTGCTCAAGGTCGCCCAGCCAGAGCAGATTCTGGAGCATGCTACCAGTTCGGCGCTGCGTCATGTGGTGGGCTCTGCCTCCATGGATGATGTGCTCAAAGACAACCGGGAAGCCATTCGGGTGCAGGTGCGGCAGCGTCTGGACGAATACCTGAACCGTTACGACACCGGCCTGGTGTTGCGTCAGGTGGTGCTGGACAAGACCGAAGCCCCGGATGCGGTCCGGGATGCCTTTGACGACGTGTCCAAGGCCAAGGAAGACGAAGACCGCTTCAAGAAAGAAGCGGAAGCTTACCGCAATGCGGTGATTCCCCAGGCCCGGGGTGAGGCGCAACGCCTGACCGAAGAATCGGAAGCGTACAAGCAGCGGGTGATCGACGGTGCCATGGGTGATGCGGATCGCTTTACCGATTTGCTCTCAGAATACCGCAAGGCTCCCGATGTGACTCGCGAACGCCTGTATCTGGAAACCATGACCCAGGTCTTTGGTGCAACCAGCAAAGTGCTGGTGGATGTGGATAACGGCAACAGCCTGATTTACCTGCCTCTGGAGCAGCTGGTGAAAGGGCGGGATGTGCGAGCGTCCACTCCCCAGCAAAACCCCGGCGCGGGTAGTAGCGATGCCGCCAAGGCCGGTGCCGATGACGGAGGCAGCGGGCGTAGTGCTTCGCGTAGCCTGTACAGCACATCACGACCCCAGGAGTTGCGCTAATGAATAATCGTGGATGGTTGGCGCTGCTGGCGCTGGGTGTCCTCGCCCTGCTGGCGTTGGACTCCTTCTATATTGTTAACCAGACCGAGAAAGCGGTACTGAAACAGTTCAGCCGAATCGAAAAGGCGGACATTTCCCCGGGGATTTACCCCAAGTGGCCCCTGTTTGAGGAGGTCGTCAAGGTGGATGGCCGGGCGCTGGTATACGACGTGCCCACTCAGTCCTTTCTCACGGCAGAAAAGAAACTGTTGAACGTGGATGCCTTTGTGGTCTGGCGGATCAACAATGTGCAGCGTTATATCGTGAGTGTGGGGGGCGGCTCTGCCAACCCGCAGATCATGGAGCGTCGGGCCCGTGAGTTGCTGGATCCGCGTGTAAATGAAGCGCTGCGTAACGAGTTTGCCTCGCGCACAGTGTTCCAGGTGGTTGCCGGTGAGAGCGACGTGGAAAAAGTGGAAGGGGATACCGCGATTATTCGTGACCCGACCACGGGGGAAACCACCGAAGTGCCTACCGATCAACTGGATGAATCCATTCTGCGTGAAGCCGGACAGCAAGACAGTGAAGAGACTGTGGCCGACGCCGGCGAGCCGGCGGGTAACGACCAGCGTGAAGCGCTGATGGATCAGGTCCGTCAGGAAGTGAACATGTCCACCATGGAAGATCTGGGTATCGAAGTTGTCGATATCCGGGTGAAGCAGGTGGATTGGCCGGATCAGGTTCGTGGCCGGGTGTTTGACCGGATGCGCGCGGAGCGTCAGCGTGATGCGGCGGCTCACCGCTCCCAGGGCCGGGAAGAAGCCGAGAAAATTCGCGCCGGGGCGGATCGTCAGCGCACCGAAATTCTCGCGGATGCCTACCGCAAGTCGCAGGCCATTCGCGGTGAGGGGGATGCCCAGGCAGCGGCCACTTATGCGAAAGCCTACAATCAGGACAAGGAGTTCTTCCGTTTCTACCGTAGCCTCCAGGCCTACAAGGAAAGCTTCAAGGATCCGGAAGACGTGCTGATTCTGGAGCCAGACAGTGACTTCTTCCGCTACCTAAATGGTGCGAGCGGCAGTCGCTAGGTCGACTTGCCTGATTGTGCTGTTTGCCGTTCATACCGGAAAAACCCGCCTTTGGCGGGTTTTTTTCTGTGTAGGATATGGCTTACACGGGGGTAAGTGATTGATTACAGAGGGTCGGGTGGTCAAAAAATGTACTTTCGTCCCAGTGCTTTCACTGTTTTTTTACAATGCGTTCACGCATTGAGCCCGGTTTTTGTGCAAAATAGGCAGCGTGTCACAGAAATCGATCATAACATTACAAAAAAGTGTGATATGGGTCACAGAAAAGCTTTTCATAATGATTTGGTCGAGAAGTAAGCAACCTTCTTCGGCATATTGCCGGGTACTGGGAGTTCAAGCGATGAAGCTGTCTTTCTCTGTTCTGTTGTTGTCCCTGTCTTCCCTGCTTTGGGCAGACGGGCCACTGACCAGTCAGATGGAAACCTTTCTGGTAACCGAAAAAGACGGAAAGGAAACCGTTGTTGCCACGGAGCAGGCGTCTCCTGGTGATGTGGTGGAATACCGTCTTACCTACCAAAACACCGGTGAACAGCCGCTTTCCGGCCTTGTGATCACCGGCCCAGTTCCGGCCAATACCGCCTACGTAGGGGGTAGTGCCGATACCAAGGTGGACGCCGCGTTCACCGTCAGCATTGATAATGGAACCAGTTTTCTGGCTGAGCCTGTTACCCGTGAGGTGAAAGACAAGGACGGCCGGACCAAGAACGTCACGGTTCCCCCCAGCGATTACACCCAGGTGCGTTGGCAGCCGAAAGGCAGCCTTCAGCCTGACCAGGAGCAGCAGTATCGCTACCGGGTAAAGGTGCAGTAGCTCCCGGGGGGCTGACGTAGGAGCGAAAGCTCCACAGAGGAAGTCTTGCGCGAGCGGCTTGATCGTCATGGTCAGCCGCAAGGGGAGGGGCGGACCACTCGTTTCGACGAGGGGCCGCTCTCGCAAGGCTTTCTGAAACTAGAGGGTAAGTCTAAATATCAAACTTTGAGGATGAAGCCATGAAACATGCCTTCAATAAGGGTGTGTTGTCTTCGAAAATGGCCGCGTCTCTGGTTTCTGGTGGGTTGCTGTTTGCCGCAGGGCAAGCTTGGGCACTCACGGAAGCCGGCACGGACATCAAGAACAAGGCAACCGTCACCTATGAAGACGCCAATGGTAACAGTTACTCCGCCCAGTCCAACGAGGCGGTGGTCACTGTTGCCGAAGTGTATGCAGGTACCCTGCGTAACGACGGCAACAAAGCCGGTGCTCCCGGCGAAACCGTGTACTTCAGTCATAGCCTGAAGAACACCGGTAACGCCCGTGACACCTTTGTGTTGAGCGGCCGTACTGGCGGCGCGACAGGGGCGATCAGCTATGACGTCTATCTGGACGCCAACGGCAATGGTCAGCCTGATGCCGGTGAAAACATTGTTACCCAGGTGGATCTGGACCCCGATCAGCAGGTTGAGTTGATCCTGGCCGTGCCGGTGCCGTCGGGTACCGCTGCGGGCACCATCATTGATGCTACCCTGCTGGCGCAGTCCACGCAGGGCGATGGTGTGTATGCTGCCGCGGACGGTGGTCTGGTGCAGGATATCGGTACCAACGGCGATGCTGGCACCTACGATGCGGATGGTGACGGTACTGCGGATGGTAACGACACCAACAACGATCAGGTGACGGTAACCACCGATGCGGTACTGGTAACGACCAAGTCTGCGTCTGTTAACACCTCCACCAACACCATCACCTATACCCTGACCGTGAAGAACAACGGTGGCCGTGCGGCAACCGATGTCAATATCTTCGATGCGGTGCCGGCCAATGCCACCTTCGTGGACATCACTTCGGTGAATGGTTTGTTGGCGGCGAACGGCGATACCTACGAGGACAACACCGGTACCGACCAGAGTATCCCGGCAGATGCCACCACCATGTATGCACCTGGTTCCCTGGCGACCATTGATGAGCCGGCGGGTGTGGATCTGGACGGTGACGGCACCACTGGTGAAACCGGTATTCCCGGTGTGCTGCTGACCGATGCCAGCCTGGGTGTGAATACCACGGTCTCTATCGTGTATCAGGTGAGCTTTGATCCGACCGCGCCTGCGGGCACCGAGATCAAGAACACCTTCGCTGCCCAGGGCAACCTGGACAACGATGCGGGGACCACTGAGGATGCCGTCAGCTCCAATACGGTAACCACGGTGATTGGTCAGATCTACGCTGTGGATGCCAACGACACCGAAGATGCCACCGATGGCACCGATGACGACATCTACACTGTGCCCAGTGCGGCCAGCGGTGCCGTGGTCGACTTCAAACACACCATTACCAACAACGGTAACGGCGTGGATGTGTTCGAGCTGAGCGCAGCCAACGATGCGACCACTCCGTTCCCGGCAGGTACCACGTTTACCTTCTGGAACGCAGCGGGCACGGTTCAGATCACTGATACCAACGGTGACGGTAACCCGGATACCGGTGAGCTGGATCCTGCGGAAGCGCTGAATATCACCGTGAAAGCCGACTTGCCGGCCAGCGCCAGCGGTGTCGGTCCGTACCAGTTCAACCTGACGGCGACCTCCGCGGGCGACAATGGCCAGTCTGATACCACTGCTGGCGTATTGAGCACCATCAATGCGGCGGCCGTGGATATTGCCAACACTGCCAACGCAACCGGTATGGGTGATAGCGCAGTTGATGCTGACGCCAACACCGGCACGCCGACCACCACCAATACGGCAGCAGCAGGAGCCGTCACTTCTTTCAATCTGTATGTCGCCAACGAATCCGGCAACGCCCAGTCCTACACCCTGGGTGGCACGGTACCCGCGGGCTGGTCTGTGCAGTTTGTGGATGTGGGTGTCGATACCGATGGGAATGGCACGGTGGATAACACCAGCAATGCAGGCGATGTGGTCACAGCCACCCCGAACCTGCCGGCCGGTGCGGTTTATCACTACACCGCCAATGTAACTGTGTCTTCCAACGTGGCCCAGGCCCGTGCGGATTACACCGGCGGTGACGCAGTGAACACCAATGATAGCGATGGCGATTATCCCGTCACGTTTACGGTGACCTCTCCGTCTGACAGCAACATCAACGACAGCAAGCTGGATGCGGTTGATGTGGTTGCTGACCGTGATCTGAGCATCACTCCTGACGGCGCCAACCAGGTGCAGCCCGGCGGTAACGTGGATTACCCGCACGTGCTGTCCAACGACGGTAACTCCACCGAAACGGTTGAGCTGTCTGCCACCAACAGCGAAGCGGGTTTCACCAACACCACCCAGCTGTTCGTGGATACCAACAACGATGGTACCCCGGATGCTTACCGTGAACTGAGCCAGCTTGCCGGTCTTGCCACTGCTGGACAGCTGTGGGTGCGTGATCAGGCCGGTAACCCGGTCCAGATCGGCGTTGCCGATGCCGATAACGACAACCTGCCCGAGCTGACTCTGGAAGCTGGCGAAAAGGTTGAAGTGCTGGTGACCGTATTTGCTCCGGCGAATGCATCGCAAGGTACCCAGGACACCTTGAGCCTGAGCGCGACCAACGAAGATGCCACCGCAGGCGCAGCGGCGTCGGCTACTGCCAACGACGTGACAGAAGTCATTCTGGGTCAGGTGCGTCTGAACAAGCTGGCCGGTGTCGATGCGGATTGTAGCTGTAATGCCGGTACGCCTGACTGGACGCCGGATACCCCGTTCGCTGCTACCCAGACCACTCAGGTGGAGCCGGGTCAGTGTGTGATCTGGGATCTGACTGCGACTAACGAAGGTGCGGCCACGGCCAAGAACGTGACCATCACCGATGAAACCACGCCTTACACCACTTTCCTGGTGGCGAATGATTCTGTTCGCAACTCGGATAGCAACACGGTGGCCAATTCCGGCACCGCGCCAGTGGTTGAGTGGGTCATTGGTGACCTTGCAGCTGGTGACAGCGCGAATGCGCAGTTCTGTGTGCAAGTGAACTAAGCCCCTCCCAAGGGGCCCCTCTCTCCTTCGGGAGAGGGGGGCTTTCCCAAGGGCTGCATGGCAGCGTTTGGGAAAGCCCTCCGGGGAGCAAGAAGAAGCCAACAATTTGTCGCCCGGCATTCGGGCAGCACCAGGGAACGACGGACAACACCGTGAAAAACAGACTCGTGTGGACAATGGTAGCGATGACGCTGCTGGCGATAGCCAGCGGCGTTGTCGTTGCTGCCACCGAGGCAGGCACGGTTCTGCGCAATCAGGCGGAGGTCAGCTATTTCGATCCGGTCAATGGCGAAGTCATCGTCATGCGTTCCAACCTGTCTCAGGTTGTGGTCGCTCCGTTGCGGGCCGTCGCTCTGGATACCGATAACCTGGCGACGGTGGCGGCCGGTCAGCCGGTCAACTTGCCACACGTCATCAGCAACACCGGTAACGTGGCTGACCGTTACGCCATCAGCGCCAGTAATTTGACCGGCGATGAGGGCGACCTGCTGAACCTCGTCGTTTATCTGGATGTCAACGGTAACGGCCAGGCAGACCCCGGTGAGCCGGAGCTGCTTGAAACTGCCGAGCTGAAGCCGGGTGAAAGCGTGGCTCTGGTGGTAACCGGAAGTGTTCCGGCTGGTCAGAATGCGGATGATCGGTTGCGGCTTGAGGTGAGCGCCGTTTCTCTTGAGGACAATACCATCAGTGATACCCGCCAGGATGTGGTTACGGTCTCCCGCGGGGCATTCCTGAATATTACGAAATCAGCCAGCCAGAGCTGTGAGGCGCCGTTGCAGGCAGGCCAGAATCTGGACTATCGGATTTCCTTTACCAATAACGGCAGTACTGCGCCGCAGGCGCGTACCGTGTTGGTAAATGGCGTGCCCTACCAGGGCGTGCTGGTGGAGGATGAAATCCCCGGGAACGTGACCCTGCGCCCCTCCAGTGTGAGCAATGTGTCTCCGGTTCAGTCTTTCCCGCTCGTCCACCGTGCCGGTGACGCAGAAGATCAGTGGATCAGTTACGCCCAATGGGATACCGATGAGGCGGTAGATCGGTTTGCGATGTTGATGCCGGCAGAGACACTCGAAAGGAACGAGAGTGGCAGTTACACCTTCGGGGTGTCTGTGGCTGCCGGCACCACCGCCGGTACCCGTATCTTCAACCAGGCCCATGTGGACCTGGAGGGCGATGGCCTGGCGGATTTTGAGAGTAATACGGTCTGTAACACGATGGGCGGCTCTGTCAGGCCGGCCATCCTTTTTGAGCGCCCGACACCGGCAGTAGTGCGCAACGAGGGCACTCCGGATCTAAGTAATGATGGCGATTTTGAAGCCGCCGATATCTATCGCCTGTTGCCTGAAGCCAGCCATGAAGTGCTGCACGATGGTGTTTATATCCGCCTGACGGCATCGCAACTGAATCAATCGCAAACCCAACGTGATTTTCTGCAGCAGACCCCCAATGGTCAGCAATTGGTCATCGTCACCGTGGAGTCCCGGCTGACGGGGGACTCGGTGAGGGTAGTGATGGTGGAAACCGGCGCCAACACCGGCGAGTTCCGCAGCATTTTCCCCATCGTCCTCAGTGAAGAGGAAAGAGGGAATAACCGGCTGTGCCCTTCTTACGCCAGTCAGCAAGATGTGCGTCAGTATGACAGCGAAACGACGACGCTCGATGCGCTGACCAATGCCTGTGTGTTGAACAGTACTCAGCGTGATACCTTGACCGCCCGCTATACCCTGCCGGTGTACGGTGCTGGCGGTACCATCGAAACCTATGAAGTAATCAGTGACATCGCGGCGGTGGATCCGGCCGGTACCGTGTTCGACTCCACCAATGGGAATCCTGTTGGGGGCGCGCGGGTCATTCTCTATCAGTCCCGGCAAACCTTGTCTGCCAGCGGGGCAGGCTCCTGTGCGGACCTGGCCGAGAGCGATTACGAAGTCGGTACCGATCCCTATACCGGGGAATCGCTGGATGGTGAAAACACCAATACCACCAATGCCGATAACACCACCAAGTTGGGGGATTACCAGTATCCCTTTGCAACCCCTGGGCATTGTTACTACCTGGATGTCATTCCGCCTGCGGGTTACACCTTCCCGTCAGAAGTGGCGCCTGCAGCCGCGGGCGCTTTCTACCCTGACGTCAATGACAGTTCCTACGGAATCGAAGGGTATCAGGCGCCGGTTGGACGCATGGCTGCACGAGTGGCAGGGAGCAATAACGGCGCCTTCCTGCTGGGTACCGCCAATGTGTTTGTCAATATTCCGCTTGATCCCGGGGCAGGGCTCAATGCGGGCAATCTGGTTATCGACAAACGGGCAGAAAAAGACAGCGCGTCCGTGGGCGACGTGGTGGCCTACAGCATCGATATTACCAATAACCATACCGATGAATTGTATGCGGGTCGGGTATTCGACTCGTTGCCGTACGGGTTTCGCTACATCAATGACAGCGCCTGGCTGGAGGTCAATGGCAATCGGGTGGAAATGCCTGAGCCCGCCGGCCGTCCGGGCCCCCAGCTGACATTCCGGATTGAGCGTTTGCTGGCCAGTGGTAATGTGGATGCGCTGGCGTTGCAGCCGGGCAAAACCATCACGCTGCATTACGGGTTGCGTCTTAGTGCGGGTGCCGTCGACAGCAACGGCATTAACCGGGCAACGGCTCAGGCAAACACGCTTTCCGGTTCAACCTACCGCTCTAATGAAGACCAGGTTGAAGTGAAAATCCGTAACGAAGGCGTGCTTTCTGACAAGGCCATGCTGTTCGGTAAGGTCTATGTGGATGCAGATTGTAATAACCTGCAGAACGACGGTGAGTGGCCCATCGGTGGCGTCAAGCTGTACATGCAGGATGGCACCTGGGTAATTACCGACGAAAACGGTCAGTACAGCATTTATGGCCTGGAGCCTGGGCTGCACACCATCAAGATTGACCCGCTGACACTGCCAGCCGGGGTCAAGCTCAAGCCGATTGATAATCGTCATGCGGCGGACCCGGAAAGCCGTTTTGTGGACCTGCGTTCCGGCGAATACCACCGTGCGGACTTTGCCGCGTCCTGCCCTGTTGGGGATCAGGCTGAGGCGCTGGCAGAACAGCTCAAGCAGCGTAATGCGTCTATGAACGGTGACTGGATGCTGGATGAAGCGGCCCGATTTGATCCGCTGCGCCAGCAGACCACCAACCCGATCATTCGCCAGGCGGATGGTAGCGGTGACCTTGGCAGTGGTGTTTACACCCAGACCGGTGATGATTCCCTCAACGAAGCCTGGGATCAGGTCTCCCGTGTCAGCGGCGCAGAAACCGGGGCGACCCGGCTGGTTGATGAACAGACCCCTGAAGCGGCCATGGTGGAGACCAAGGAAGCCGCCGCCACTATTACCCGTGAACAGGCCGAGCAGGGCGCCTGGCTGTGGCCCCGTGGACAAGTGAGCCGTGATGGTCGTTTCCAGGTGGTGGTGCGTGCCGGGGTCGATCCGATTTTGAATGTGAACGGCAAACCGGTGCCGAAAACCCAGTTGGGCGAGCAGGTTGTGAACAAGCGCGAACGGGCACAGGTGGCGACCTGGTACGGGGTACAGCTCGCCGAAGGCGAAAACACTCTCACGGTGACTACCAAAGACATGTTCGGTAACACCCGGGTGATGGCAGAAGGCACGTTCATCCGTCCGGCTGCGCCGACCTCCATCACGGTTGAGTCCGAAGCCGATACTTTGCCTGCCGATGGCGGGCGCTCCACTCTGGGCATTCGGATTCGACTCAATGATGCTGCGGGGAACCCCGCAGTTGGCAACCACTTCGTAACCGTGGAAACCGATCGCGGCCGGTGGCTGGAAGAGGACCTGCAGAGCGATACCCCCGGGCATCAGGTGAAGCTGGTAGATGGTCGCGCACTGGTGCATTTACGCAGCACCGAATACACCGGGCCGGTGCGTATCCGCGCCAGCCTTGATCGCTTCAGTGACAGCATCCAGATTGAGCAGATTGCGCCGCTGCGTCCCTTGCTGGCCACCGGTTTTCTGCAGGTACAGAGCCGCGCGGGCGGACTGCGTGACAACGGCAATGCACCGGCGGATGTGGCGGATGAATTTGACGACGGTGTTGATGGCCGTGCGGCGGTATTCATGAAGGGGCAGGTACGTGGCGATGCTCACCTGACACTGGCCTACGATACCGACAAGGATCTGGATACCGAAGACGAGGTACGTCGTGACTTGAATCCTGCGGATTACTATCCGATCCCGGGTGATGCCTCTGTGCGGGGTTACGATGCACGCAGCCGCAGCAAGTTGTACGCAAAAATCGAAAAAGACCGAAGCAGCCTGATGTGGGGGGATTACCTCACCGATCCGGGTTATGAATTCTACGACCTGGGTCGTACGCAGCGTACCTTGACCGGCCTGAATGGTATCTATGACAACGGCCGCGCCCGCTTCCAGTTGTTTGCTGCCCGTCCGGAAATGGAGCAGGTTACGGAAGAAATTCCCGGCAACGGTACGGCACTGCTTTTCACGTTGAGCAATAACCCCGCCCGTGACAGTGAAACCGTGGAAATCATCGTTCGCGATCGTAATAACCCCGGGCTGGTGGTTGAGACGACGCCGCTGACCCGGTATGTGGACTATTCGGTGAACTACTTCACCGGCGATATCCGTTTCCATGATGTGATTCCGACGCGCGATGAAAACCTGAATCCGGTGTACGTGCGCGTTAACTACAACGTGGAAGGTGACGCTGAGGAGTACACCGTGTTGGGGGCTCGCCTCAACTACGATCTGACAGACCAGTTGCAGGTGGGTGTGAGCCGAACCCAGGATGATCACGATACCGACGGTTATGATCTCACCAGTGTGTCAGCACAGTACAAGGTAGATGAAAATACGCGGGTGAATGTTTCCACCGGTACCATGGAACATGAAGATGGTACGCCAGAAGGTCGCGCCTACAGCATTAATGGTGAACGTCTGTGGGTCGATGGTTCGCGCACCGAATTGCGCTGGGCTCGTGCTGAGAGCGGGTTTGACAACCCTGCGGCAGGCATTAGCGAAGCTCGTGAAGAAATGCGCCTGGGGCATGAGCAGATGATTACCAACGATTTCTCTGTTGAGATCGAAGGTATTCGCTCCAAGCAGCTGGATGCATCAGATGAACAGAATAGCCTGGGCGCTATCGCCGAAAAGCGGATCGGTGCCACCGCATTGCGAGGCGGGGTGCGGGGTATCGAACAGAAAGACGCGCAGGATACCGAGCGTTTCGGGACCTATATCCTCGGTGCGGATCGTGGTTTTACGCTGCTGGGCAAGCCTTTCCAGATAGGTGGTGAATACGAACAGGCCTTCCAGGACTCAGGACGCCGTCGCATCGCAGCGGATGCAGATATGCAGCTGACCGAGAAAACCAGCTTGTATAGCCGTTACGAAATCATCAACAGCCTGAATGGAATCAACACTCTGGATGATGATGTGGAGACTCAGCAGTTCACCACCGGGGTGCGTTCTGCCGTGACACGTAACACGGATGTCTACTCCGAGTACCGTCTGCGTGGTGCGGTCAGTGGCGAGGATGTGGCTGCCGCCAACGGTGTGAAGTCGGATATCGAAATCGAGCCGGGTTTGACGGTGAGTCCCACCTTTGAATGGATTCAGACCCTGGAAGGCAGTACCAGCCAGGATTCCACAGCCTTGTCGATTGGTGCGGAAGACCGCCGTAATCAGAACCGTCGTACGCTCGCCCGGGTGGAAACCCGATTTGGGGACGACCGTGAATACTACGGTCTGAGTGCGGCCAATATCTGGCGACTGAATACGGATTGGTCCGGTGTTGTTCGCGACGATCTTCGCCTTCAGTACTTCGATGCTGACCCCAAAGAAGGCGATAACATTGTGACCCTGGGGCTGGCCCGTCGCCCGCGCCGTGACAACCGTCACCACATGCTGTTCATGTACAAGTGGAAAGAAGAGTGGGGTGGTGCTGCCGGCTCCGATCGCACTGTGCACCTGTTCTCTACGCACCATAACTTCCAGCCTCACGATGACTGGATCTTCTCTGGCCGCGTGGGTGGCAAGTGGCAGGAGACGGAACTGGGTGCGCTGGATGTGCACACAGACGCTTATGTAGCAGATGGTCGCATTATCTGGGACATGACCCGTCGTTTTGATCTTGATTTGCATGCCGGTGCGATCACTACAGAGGGTGTTGATGAGCGCCGCTACAGTTACGGTTTTACCGTCAACGCCCTGATTCGTCGCAACCTGCGAATGGGCGTTGGCTACAACTTCCAGGGCTTCCGTGATGATGACCTGGATCCGGAAGGCTACAACGCCGAAGGCGTGTATGTGGGCCTGGAATACAAGTTTGATGAAGACGATCTGGGCTGGCTGGGCAGCAAGGCCGCCGGTCAGCGCAGTTACATGGGAGATGCGCGATGAATATGCTGAAAGCGCTCATGGCCAGTTTGTTGATAGTGGGGGTAAGTGGTTGTGCCACCACTGAATCCCTGTACGCTCAATACGACGAGCTGTGCCCGGTAGAGGCTCGGGTGACCAATACAGGAATGGTGATGGTGACCGGGATCGCTACCACCGGTAATGGAATCGTGGCGGCGGGAGCAACGGAGAGTCAGGTTTGGGAGCCTGCCGTGTATTTCGGTTTCGACATGGACGATTTGAAAGACAGCGAGAAAGCCCGCCTGGACAGCAACGTTGCGGTTTTGCATCGCTACGAGGCATTGCAAATCAGCGTTCAGGCCTACACCGATCAGAAAGGCAATGATGGGCTGAACCAGGCTTTGTCGATAAAAAGAATGAACAGTGTGGTGGCGTACCTGAAGGAGGCTGGCATCAGCGGCAGCCGAATCAAGGCCACCTATCTTGGTGAAGGTGCGCCTCTGCTGGCAGGCAGTACCACCGATGAACGCATTGTGAATCGTCGTGTGGAACTCATGCCGCTGGATTCCAGGGGGCGTCCGCTGGTGATGCGTACCGACTTCGCCAACAGCGGTGGTGACGAGTTTGTCGCCCCGGCACCGGTGAAGTGACAGGAGGTCCGGGGTGAATATGCTGCAACGTTTTCTGCTTGTTTGTCTGGTGATGGCTGGGGCGTTGGCCCAGGCCGCTGCGCCGGCAGCGGGCACCCTGATCAAGAACCAGGCATCGGCCAGTTACCGTGCCTGTCTTGATGATGGATGTACCGAACAGGCTGAGGCGCAGCGCGTTACCTCTAACCTTGTACAAACCCTGATTCGTAATGTGCCGGGTCTGGAACTGGTCAGTGATCAGGGCAAACCCGCGGTGCCGGGCGGCTATGTCTACTTCTCACACGTACTGACCAATACCGGGAATGGACCGGACCAGTATCAATTCTGCCTCGACACGATCAGCAGCGACTTTGTCTCCTGGACGGTGTATCGGGATGAGGATGGTGACGGTCAACCCGACGTGGGTGGCGCCCTTTTCAATCAATCAGATGCCGACGCCTGTTGGGATTCCTTAACGCGAACACTGATTGCCGATGAAACCTTCTCGCTGGTGATTGAAGCCGAACTGTCCAATGCCGTAGTAGCAGGTCAGCAGCCCTCCCTGCGGCTTCTGGCCAGCAGCAATGAGGATAATGTCATTGTTGCCACTAATACGGATGAAGCGGATGTCGTAAATGGTCCCGTTATTGAGGTGGTTAAATCCCTGAGCGAACGGGAAGGACGCTCCCCTGCTGGACCGGTTACGGTGACGCTGGAATATCGCAATGCGTCTGATCAGACAGCAACAGATATCGTTATTGAGGACATTCTCCCCACCGTGACGGTGGATGGCGTGGCCGGAGGTATGACATACGTAGCGGGTTCGGCCCGCTGGAGTCAGACAGGGAGTACCGTACTGACCGACGATGGTGAAGATGGCAGCCAGGGCAGTGCTCCCGATCTGATCGACTACTGCGCTTACGATGAGGATGCCACGAATCCGGATTGTCATGACCGAGTTCGTGCCGAGGTGCAGCAGTTGCCGCCGGGTGGTATCGGCATTCTGACTTTTGATGTCATGATCGACAGCGGTATTGCCGCAGGCGACCGGGTACGCAATACCGCCCGTTTTCGCTATGCCAACCAGGCCGGCGACACAGTGTTTGGCTCGCCTTCCCCTTTCAGTACCAATTCCGTCAGCTACCGGGTCATCGGCCGCGCGCTTCAGCCAGCGGTTGTGGCGAACAATGACACGTCAGACAGTGTCACCGGTAACGATGATGTTTCCGACACGGGTAACCGGGTTGAAGTCGCGGCAGTAGGCCAGGGCGGGACTGTCGCGTTCGACAATCTCATCTGGAATACCGGTGACGGCGAAGACAGCTTTGATATTCTGGTGGATAGCGTCAATGACCGTCAGGGCAATGCGCTGGCTACTCCCTTCCCGGCGAATTCGGTTTTTCAGCTCTACAAGGCTGATGGTGCTACGCCATTGGTGGACACCGATGGTAACGGCGTCGCGGACACTGGCCCTATTCCATTGCCCGATGCTGTCACAGGTCAGTGCCCGGCGCGGTACGTCACCGATACGGTAAATGGCGCTTGCGGGGTGCGGGTAATCCTGCGTGCGATCCTCCCGCCGGATGTGTTGGGAGGGCCGTTTGCCGTAACCAAGATAGCGCGCTCGGTAAGCGATACCAGTGTCAGCAATGCAGTGAGCGATATCCTGCTTGCCATTACCACCAACAATGTGGATCTGACCAATGACCAGCCGGTCAATGGTAGTGCGCCGGGTGAGGGTGTGGGCCCGGAAGCAACCCCGGTTCGAACCCTGTCCATTGCGCCTGGAGGGCAGGGGGCGTTTGTGGTCTATATCAATAACACCGGTGCTCGCCAGGACACCTATGAGCTTCAGGTGAGCAGCAGCAACTTCTCCCCGGGACAGCTTCCGGCCCAATGGCAGGTAGCCTGGCATCGCGATGGTGGTACTGGCGATTGCAGCAGTCTCGGTCCGGCGCTAACCAATTCCGGATTGGTGCCTGCCGGTGGACAGAGACTGATGTGTGTTCAGGTCAAGGTGCCCGATACCGAGTCTGGCGACCAAACAGTTTCCCTTTATCTGCGTGCGTTGTCCCCGACCAGTGGCGTCAGCGATATCAAGCACGATGCAGTTACCGTCGTGGCTGGCCCGGCGCTATCGTTACAACCCGATCAGGTAGGGCAGGTGGCTCCGGGAGCAAGCACTACCTACAGCCATCAGCTAACCAATACCGGGAACGTGGATCTGTCGAACGTGCTGCTGTCTGCCAGTCCGGCTGCGGCGGCTGACAATGGCTGGTCGGTGACCCTGTATGAGGACAGCAATGACAATGGGCTTTGGGATCCGGATGATGCCTTGATCATTGACGGGACGCCATTGCAGACGGCGGGCAGTGATGGCGTGCTCACCGTTGGGGAAAGTATTTCCGTGTTTGCCCGGGTGTTTGCGCCAGCCAATGCCGCTTTCGGTACCGTCAATATCAAAACCCTTACTGTCACGGCTGAGGGCGCGGCCCAGACCGTTTCTGATCAGGCCACCGATACCACCACGGTTAACAATACGGATGTGGCCATCACCAAAGAACAGGCGCTGGATGGAAACTGTGACGGCGTGCCTGATGGGCCCGGCAGTTGTTCCGCGGATGGCTGCTTTGTCTATACCCCGTTTCAGGCGACCCCCGGGGAGCAATGCGTTATCTACCGGCTGACGGCAACCAATACCGGTTCGCAGAGTATGTATGAGGTAACCATCAATGATCGAACCCAGCCTTATACCAGCATGCTGGGTGCCGCAACTCGCTGCTCTTCGCCCACCGGGGATTGTGCGGGTGATGTGGTGGCGCCGGGGGACGCTGCAACCGGCGATGTATCGGTCAACATTGGTGAGTTGAGAGCGGGTCAGCAAGCGGTGCTGATCTTTGGTCTGAGGGTAGAGTAGCGATGACAACCAAAGGCCCCAACAAGAACAAAGGCAAGCTGGTGATGAGACTGCTGGCTGTGCAGATGTTGATCCTGGTATTGGTGGTTGGGATCTGCCTGGTGAGCGCTCCAGCCTACGCAGTGAGTGTGGCCCTTAACGGGACCCGGACGGTTATCGGCGGCAGTGATTGTGCGCTTGCGACCTATCGCTTTGGGACGAATACCACTTACAGCGGTCAGGCTCTGGATTTGCTGGTGGAAGTGATCCAGGAAGATAACGAGCAGGCAGGTTCCTTTCAGTGTGTGGGTGTGGACAGTGGGGTGCTGTTTGTAAGCCTGCGAGACAAGGATAGCGGCGAGAATATCGCCTACGCAGATTTGCGACTGACTCTGGTGGCCCAAGGGACCACCACGCCGGTCACCGTGGATCGCATGGTGGTCACGGGTTTCGATCTGGACCGCAACAGTGACAACACCCAGACAGACACGGATGACATGTACTTTACCACCGGGCCGACAACCCGGTCCTATGTGTCTACCAATACCCAGACAACGGTCACCACGACGGGCACGGGAAGTTATAACACCCGCATCCGGGGCCGTGATGACAACTGTGATGATGGCGCAACCAATTCCCAGCCGGAGTGTCGGGCCAGTGTGGTGTTCGCGGAGACATCCACCGCCACCGTCAGGGTGCAAAACAACAATGCCTATGGCAATGACCCCAATACGAGTACTGCCCGCCGAGTGTCTTACCTGTCATTCAGGATCAACGACTTTGAAGACGTGGTCGACGGTAACCTGGATTACGGTGACGCGCCCTCCAGTTACGGAGCCGGACGCCAGAATGTGACCACGGCTTTAGGTTTGGGGCGCGGCTTGCTGCCGGATCATGATGCTGCCAATCAGCCAACCACTGCTGCGACGGGGGATGATAATGATGGCAGTGGTGGTTCTCCGACGGAGTACGACGATGAAGATGGGGTCTTTCTCAATGGCTCGACCTTGAGCAATGCGTCGGTGTTTCCGGGTCAACAAAGTGAACTGTCCATTACGACGTTTGGTAGTGGTTACCTCAATGCCTGGATTGACTGGAATCGCGACGGTGACTTCAACGATAGTGGGGAACGGGTGATTACCAATCGCCAGGTAACCAATAATGGTGAAACCGCTTCCGGTAATGGCTCGAGCAGCTTTATCACAACCACACCTGTCAGCGTGACGGTGCCGCAGAACGCGTCTGCGGGGCAGACCTATGCCCGCTTTAAATTCACCCGAAATACCAATCCCGGTATTGGTTCGAATGCCAATGACGGTGAGGTGGAGGACTACCGGTTAACGGTGGCTCAGCAGAGCTGTAATGCCGAAATCAGTGGCAACCTGTCTTTGAGTGGAACCGCCTCAAGGGATGGTGTGACAAATGAAATTACGCTGACCCAGGCGTCGGGAAATCAGGCAGGTTCTGCCTGGTCACAGAATCGCATCAGCTTGTTGGCGCCCTTCACGGTAGAGTTTTCGATCTTTCTGGGAGACAAGGATGCCGCGGGTGCAGACGGTATTGCCTTCGCCTTTCAGCGTGATCCCGATGGAAGTAATGCCACAGGTGTGTTTGGTGGGGCCTTGGGTGTCGGTGGACTGGATCCCGCAGTGGCGGTGGAATTTGATACCTACAATAACGGTACCGGTTACGGTGACATCGTCAATGATCACACCGTAATCTACGACCCGGTCAATTACACTGATAGTTCCGGTGGCGGCAGCCTGCTCAGCTCTGTTGTGGACCTTGGCAATATTGAAGATGGGGAGTGGCATACGGTTTCGCTGGATTGGGATCCGGTTACCAACCAATTGCAATACCGGTTTGATGGTTCGCTGGTGGCGGTGGTCAATCGTGACTTCACCAATCTGGACTTTGCCGGTGACCCGAACGTGTTCTTTGGCTGGGCTGCATCCACAGGGGGATCCAATAATCTACAGAAAGTCTGTGTAATCGATGCCCCTGAGCAGGTGTTGATTGATTATGGCGATGCGCCTGCCAGCTACCAGAATCCTTCTCATATTATTGTGGACGGTATTCGTCTGGGTGCCGATATTTCCGAAGATGTGACCGGTTACGATAGCGCGACTGCCGGGGCAGACAGCTTTGACGATGGGGTGACATTCCCGTCCAACTTGCCGGGAGTCGATCCTGTGCAAGTTGAGGTAACCGGTGCAGGAGGTTACCTGCAGGCCTGGATCGACTGGAACCGCGATGGCGATTTTGATGATGCAGATGAACAGATTGCCGAAAATCTCCAGGATGAAGATGGCGACGGGTTTATCGATTTTGTGGTTCCCCCTTCCACGCAATCGGAAAACGCCAATGACGTCATTGCCAGGTTCCGTTGGTCGACAACCGAGGACCTTAATGCCTATGACGGTGCAGATGATGGTGAAGTCGAAGATTACCTGATCAATACCCGGGAAGTGGTGTTTTGTCCGCAAGGGTCAGAGGCCACAGGCGGGGGGATCGCCACCGGAGGCACCGGAGGATATCGGGAGTCCGTTTACTGGCTGGATTGGAACTGCGGGACCAAAAACAATTATCTGCCGGGTGAGCTGGTTCGCAAAAGCTGGGTGTTCGGGCCGGTGGAAATCCGCGCAACTGTAGACAACATTACCAGTCAGCTGAATATCTATAACAGCGGTAACTGGTCGGGCGACCGTTTTGATGATCTGTATCAGGGGGTCAACCCGGTTGGCCTTGCCAATACCAATGGGGCAGAGCCTAACTTTGATATTGGTTGGGAAGTTTACCTCAATGGACAGAGGGTGCCGGCAGACATCATTGCTGCTGACGTGGAAGACACAGATGAAAATGAGAGCCTCACATGGGAGACCGATGGTGAGCCCTGGGAGATTTTCTCGATCGCTCCGCTGTCTGACCTTCAGGCGCGTTTTGAAAATGGTGCCCGCCGGCTGGTGCTGACAACGGGGTTGGCCCCAGGCACGGGTACTCTGCTCGCCTTGACTGAAGATGCGACCCAGACCTCACACATTGTGGATGGCTCGGGGGTTCAGGCTGTGGGGTTTGGCGTGTTCCTGCAGGTAGACCATGGTGATATCGCGGGTGGTTACCCGCAAAGCGGTGGCCATGTGTCACGTCGTGATGCCACCGGTGGGAGCAAACCCACCTCTGATACGGATGTTAATACCCTGACGGTGGCGACCTTGCAGCCGGCGACGCCCTATCTGGGGGAGATTGGTCCTGATCCCGAAGATGCAGACCAGAACTCCGCCAACGCGGATGCCGATGGCCCGGAAGAAGACGGGGTCAGTTTCCCGCCGCTGATTCCTGGTGCGGGTGCCACGATCACAGTGACCCTTACCGAAGATGTGGTTGGTGAAAACTATGTTCAAGGCTGGATCGACTGGAACCGGGACAATGACTTTGACGATGCCAGTGAACAGATCGCCCTGAACGTTCGTGATAATGATGCCCAGGACGCCAATAGCAGTCCGGGGGTGATCGAGCTGAACCTGTTTGTTCCGCCGGGCGCGTTTATCGGCAACACCTATTCCCGCTTCCGACTGTCCAGCACCCCGGACGTGCCGGCGGGTGGCCAGGTTGTGTTCGATGGTGAGGTGGAGGATTACCTGGTGACTGTTTCTTCCGGCAATACCGGGGGGATTCTGTCGGGCTGGGTGTACGAGGACAATGGTGACGGCGCCACCGCCCACGATGGTATCAAGGCCGGTAACGAACCCGGCATCGCCAACCAGCGAGTGGTGTTGTATCACGATGCTGACAATAACGGTGTGTGTGAAGACACCGACACGGTTCTGGCTGAAACCCTTACCGACGGGGACGGGGGCTGGCGTTTGGTCCCGGTGCTGGCGGATGTGGGCAAGAATGCCTGTCTGGTCGTGCAAACAGCCAACGGGTTTCGTTCCATCAGCGAGAATCCCGGCGATGGCGGAGCCAGCATCAACACCGGTGCCGCGGATGATGATGTAATGTTGTTGCAGGTGCAGCCCAGCGGGGTGGATTGGGACAATATCCTGTTTGGTGATGCCGGGTTGCCGGTGCTGGAACCGGACCGTCAGGGCGTGGTGGATGCCGGTAACAGTCTGCTCTACAGCCATCGCTTTACGGCACGCACTGCCGGTTCGGTGGATTTCAGCCTCGGTACAGCCCAAACCGTCCCTGCGAGCCCGGCCTGGACCGATACCCTGTTCCGTGATGCGGATTGTGATGGCGAACTGTCTGCTGCAGACGAGGCGCTACCGGTTAGCGGAGTGGCGGTGCAGGCAGGAGACAGCCTGTGTCTGCTGGTCAAGGTGTTTGCCCCTGCCGATGCGCCCCTTGAGGCACTGCACAGTCGTCCGCTGATCGCCACCCAGACTTTTGCAGGTACAGCACTGCAGTCCACAGTCCAGGTGCTAGATACCACTCGCCTGACGGCAGGCAAGCTGATTCTGGACAAGACTGTGCGAAACATCGGTCCGGATGGTCTGGCCGGCACGGCCGATGATGTGGACAGCCAGGACGGGACCGCCAATCAGGCTTCCCCGGGGGATGTGCTGCGTTACCGGCTGACCTTCTCCAATCAAGGGGTGCGGCCGCTGACCGAGGTGACGATCAATGACAGCACGCCCGCGTTCAGCAGTCTGAGCCAGGCCGCCGTTTGTCCCACCCCCTTACCGGCAGATCTCGGCGGTTGTAATCTGACCACTCCGAATGGCCCCAATACCGCGGGCTATGAGGGGGCGCTGCAATGGTTGTTCAGCGGCCAGCTGCTACCGGGTAATCAGGGGGCGGTGGTCTACGATGTGCGGGTTAGTCCCTGATCCGGGGCACCCGCTTCAACCTACCTGATACCGTAAGACCGTGATAGAATGCGGCAACCGAGCCCGAGGGTTCGGTTTTTTTGTGGCTGTCTGGCAGGAATCATGGATTTCAGCATAGTGATAAAGGCCCTGTGCCTGGTGCTGGTAATCGAGGGCATTCCGCTCTTCCTGGCGCCCGATCGGGCTCGTCAGGCCGCGCTTCAGCTGGCGCGGATGCCCGGGCAGTCCCTCAGAATACTGGGGCTGGTGCTCATGGTGTTGGGTGCCGTCCTTCTGGTGGTGATGAAATGAATCAGCAAGCACAGTGGCTACTCCCCGATGGGGTGGAAGAAGTCTTGCCGGGCCGCGCCCGGGCGATTGAGCAACTGCGACGCGGTACCCTGGATCTGTACCAGCGCTGGGGTTACGAACTGGTCTTCCCGCCACTGATCGAATTTCTGGAATCCCTGTTGAATGGGGCTGGCCGGGATCTGGAGCGGGAAACCTTCAAGATCACCGATCAGCTTACCGGGCGTTTGATGGGGGTGCGTGCCGACATTACCCCGCAAGTGGCGCGGATGGATGCTCACAGCCTGCGCCGTAATGCGCCCACTCGGTTGTGTTATTGCTCCAGTGCCCTGCGTACCCGTCCTGCCGTGGCCGGTGGTACCCGCCTGCCATACCAGATTGGTGTTGAACTGTTCGGCCATTCTGGCGTGGACAGCGATCTGGAAGTTATTTCCCTGTTGCTGGAAACCCTGCGGCTGGCAGGGGTCGACAACGAGGTCGTGCTGGATCTGGGCCATGTGGGCCTGTTCAGTGGCCTGCTGGCGGATTGCTCCCTGAGTGACGCGCAGCAGGCCCAGCTGGAAGATATTCTGGTCCGCAAGGCACGGGTCGAGCTGGATACGTTCCTGGCCGACAGCAGCCTGCCGGACGCCGCCAGCAAGGCGCTTGCGGCTTTGCCATGGCTGGCGGGTGATGCGGCGGTGCTGGGCGAGGCACGGGAGATATTTCAGGATTTCCCCGCAGCGCTGGCAGCCCTGGATGAACTGGATACGCTGGTCTCGGTGCTGAGCCAGCGTGGCGTTACCCTGCATCTGGATCTGGGTGAGCTGCGGGGTTATCACTACCACACCGGTTGTGTCTTTGCGGCGTACCTGCCCGGCGAAAGTGAGCCGGTGGCCAAGGGTGGGCGTTATGACCACATTGGTGAAGTATTTGGTCGTGCCCGTCCCGCGACGGGTTTCAGTGCCGACCTGAAAATGCTGTCGGCTCGCACGGTGGCTGCGGGCGATAATGGCATTCTCGCCGAAGGCTCTTTGCAGGATGCGGATTTCGCCGCCGCCGTGGCCGCGTTGCGTGATCAGGGCGAGCGGGTCGTGCTGGCGTTACCGGGCGCAGACAATGATGCCCAGCTGTTGGGCTGTCAGCGCAGGCTGGTACAGGGCGACAACGGCTGGGTCATCCAGGACAAGTAAATTCACGGGTGGTGACCGGTCTGTCCGGTCTTCACTTACGGTAAAGCGTGTCGTGTGCCAAGCGCGCCGCGTGCAAGCGTTAACTCAACAGGCAGCTAGCAATCATGGGTAAGAACGTAGTCATTCTGGGCACCCAGTGGGGTGATGAAGGCAAAGGCAAGATCGTGGATCTGCTCACCGATCAGGCGTCGCTGGTGGCCCGTTTTCAGGGCGGCCACAATGCCGGCCATACCCTGGTGATCGACGGCAAGAAAACCGTCCTGCACCTGATCCCCTCCGGCATCCTGCGTGAAGATGTTCAGTGCCTCATCGGCAATGGCGTGGTGCTGGCGCTGGATGCCCTGCTGAAGGAAATCGGCGGCCTGGAAGAAAACGGCGTCCCGGTACGCGAGCGTCTGCGTCTGTCAGCCTCCTGCCCGTTGATCCTGCCTGTGCACGTGGCACTGGATCAGGCCCGTGAAGCGGCCCGGGGCAACAAGAAGATCGGCACCACTGGCCGCGGTATTGGTCCGGCCTATGAAGACAAGGTTGCCCGTCGCGGTCTGCGTCTGGGTGATATCTATCACCGGGAGCGTTTCGCGGCCAAGCTTGGCGAAGTGATGGATTACCACAACTTCGTGCTGCGCAATTACTACAACGCCGAGCCGGTGGACTTCCAGAAAACCCTGGATGAAACCCTCAAGCTGGGTGAAGACGTGCGCGGCATGGTGACCGATGTGACCTCCGTACTGCATCACGCTCGTGAGCAGGGCGAGAACATCATGTTCGAAGGGGCCCAGGGTACTCTGCTGGATATCGATCACGGTACCTACCCGTACGTGACCAGCTCCAACACCACCGCTGGGGGGACCGCTACCGGCTCCGGCGTGGGCCCGCTGTATCTGGATTACGTGCTGGGTATCACCAAGGCCTACACCACCCGTGTGGGCAGCGGCCCGTTCCCCACCGAGCTGTTCGACGAGAATGGCCGCTACCTGGCCGAGAAAGGCCACGAGTTCGGTTCCACCACGGGTCGTGCCCGTCGTTGTGGCTGGTTCGATGCGGTGGCACTGAAGCGCTCTATCCAGATCAACTCCATTTCCGGTCTGTGCCTGACCAAGCTGGACGTGCTGGACGGTTTGGAAGAGGTGAATATCTGTATCGGTTACCAGGATGCGGAAGGCAACTCCCTGGAGTGTGCCTGGGATGCGGACAGCTACGAAGAAGTGAAGCCGGTGTACGAAAGTCTGCCAGGCTGGAGCGAGTCCACCCTTGGCGTCAAGGCAGTGGAAGACCTGCCGGCCAATGCCCAGGCTTACCTCAAGCGTATTGAGGAAGTGACCGGCGCGCCGATCGATATCATCTCCACCGGCCCGGACCGGGTAGAAACCATCATCAAGCGACATCCGTTCGCATGATGCGCAAGGGCAGCTTCGGCTGCCCTTTTTTGTGGCTCTGTGTGTAAATCAGGATCTATTCCGGATCCGGTTCACAAATCATCCTTTTGCCGTTTCGCTGAGATCAAACTGCAATAACTTCCCGATTAGATAGTGCCCTCTTGGTTCATTCATCAATCGGGGATTTGTCATGCCTAATCGTATCGTGCGGTTTGCCCTTAGTGGGCTGGCTGCTGGCGTTTGTGCTGCTGCCAATGCAGATGTCGCCATTCCGGCTTATCAGTCCGGTAGTGCCTGGTTCACCGACGGCCAATCAAATGTACAAGAAAAAGCGGAGCTGGAACGTACGGCCGCAACCGCGAAGAATGTCATCCTTTTTGTGGGTGACGGGATGGGGATTTCGACCCTCACAGCGGCCCGAATTCTTCAGGGGCAGCTGGCAGGTGATGAGGGTGAAGAGAACTACCTGTCCTTTGAAACCTTTCCCTACAGCGCACTGATCAAAACCTATAACACAAATCAGCAGACCCCGGATTCCGCCGGCACCATGACGGCGATGATGAGTGGTGTGAAAAACAAGGCCGGCATGATCAACATTTCTGATGCGGGTATGCGCGCAGATTGTGCTTCCTCTCAGGGAAATGAGCTCAACACCTTTCTGGATCTGATGGAAGAAGCCGGGCGCTCCACGGGGGTGGTCAGCACAGCCCGTGTTACCCATGCGACACCAGCGGCGACCTATGCCCGTGTTCCCGAGCGTAACTGGGAGTCCGACGACAGTCTGACGGATGAAGCCAAAACCAACGGCTGCAAGGATATCGCAGATCAGCTGGTGTCCTACGATTATGGTGACGGCATTGATGTGGTGCTGGGCGGCGGTCGACGTCATTTTCAGACCACCACCGATGGCGGCAAGCGTACCGACGACCGCGATCTGACCCAGATCTGGCAAGACCGCTACGCCGATACCGAGCAGAGCGCGCTGTACATCGAGACGGGCACGGAGCTGGCCAGCGCGGATCTGGCGGTCACCGACAAGCTGCTCGGGTTGTTCGCTTCCTCTCATTTGAGCTACGACGCTGACCGCCAGGCAACCGGTGCGGATGAGCCCACCGTGGCAGAAATGACGGAAGCGGCGATTGAGGTGCTGAGCAAGAACGAAGACGGTTACTTCCTGATGGTCGAGAGCGGCCGTATCGATCACGGTCACCATGCCGGCAATGCCTATAACGCTTTGCACGATGCGGTCGCCTTTGCCGATGCGGTGCAGGCAGCCAAAGACAAGGTAAACCTTGAGGATACCCTGATTCTCGTGACGGCAGACCACAGCCACGTATTCACCATCGCCGGTTACCCCACCAAGGGCAACCCGATTCTTGGCAAGGTTGTTACCAACGACGGTTCCGGTGCGCCGGAATCTGATGCCTACCTGGCTGCAGATGGCCAGCCCTACACCACACTGGGCTACACCAACGGGTTTGGCTTTGCCGATCTGGGGGCAGAAACGGATGCGGATGCCATCTATGCCATGGCGCCAAACGGCGGTCGCCATGATATCTCGTCAGTGGATACCGAAGCGCCGGGCTATCACCAGGAGGCCCTGATTCCGATGGGGTCTGAAACCCATGCGGGTGAGGATATCTCATTGCATGCCGCCGGCGCCGGCGCGTACATGGTGCAGGGGAATGTGGAGCAAAACACGGTGTTCCATATCATGACCACCGCCACCTCCGTGACCCCTGCTGAGTAAAGGAGCAAGACAATGAAAATCAAATATCTGGCACTGGCCATTTCCGCCTCGGCACTGCTTTACGGCTGTGGGGGCGACAGTAATAACGATGAAAACGGGGACGGTGGCCGCGATGTCGGCGGCGAGGCAGCGCTGTCTTTCCCGGCGTCACAGGTAGCCAGCGACTGGTACGAGCAGGGTGAGGCGGTAGTTGCCGCGGCGGCACAGAAACAGGTTAATAACGAGGTGGGTGCGGCCAAGAACGTGATTCTGTTTGTCGGTGACGGTATGGGCATCTCCACCGTGACGGCGGCACGCATCCTGGCCGGGCAAATGCAGGGCCTCGATGGTGAAGAGTATCAGCTCAGCTTCGAAAAAATGCCGTTTACCGGTTTGATCAAGACCTATAACACCAACCAGCAAACCCCGGACTCGGCCGGCACCATGACGGCCATGATGAGTGGTGTGAAAACCAAGGCTGGGGTGATTGGCGTAGCGGAAGGCGCGGTACGGTCTGATTGTGCCTCCAGTCAGGGCAAGGAGCTGGTAACCGCCCTTGAGCTGGCTGAAGATCAGGGTAAGGCCACCGGTATCATTTCCACTGCCCGTATTACCCATGCCACCCCGGCGGCTACCTATTCCAAGAGCCCCGAGCGTAACTGGGAATCCGACGATAACCTGACTGCAGAAGCCGCCACCAATGGCTGTAAGGACATCGCCGATCAGCTGGTGTCGTTCGACATTGGTGATGGTATTGATGTGGTGATGGGGGGCGGCCGCCGTCACTTCTTGCCTGCCGCAGACGGTGGCAAGCGTACTGACAGCCGCGACCTGACCGACGAGTGGAAAACCGCGCATCCTTCAGGCTCTTACCTGCAAACGGGAACCGAGCTGGCTGCGCTGGATGCCGCCAGCGCTACCCAGGTGCTGGGTCTGTTCAGTAGCAGCCATATGAGCTACGACTCGGACCGTCAGGCCAACAGCAAGGATGAGCCGTCCCTGTCTGAGATGACCAGCAAAAGTATCGATATCCTGTCCAAGGATGAGGACGGCTTTTTCCTGATGGTCGAGTCTGGCCGGATTGACCATGGCCACCATGCGGGTAGTGCCTATAGCGCCCTGACGGATGCGGTGGAGTTTGCTAACGCCATTCAGGCCGCCATGGACAAGACCAGTGAAGAAGACACCCTGATCATCGTCACCGCTGACCATAGCCATGTGTTCACGATTGCGGGCTATCCGACCCGGGGCAACCCGATCCTTGGCAAGGTGGTGACCAACGACGGTAGCGGTGAGCCGGAAAGCACCCCCGCCCTGGCTGCGGATTCCATGCCCTACACCACGCTGGGCTACACCAATGGCCTGGGTTTTGCCGAGCTGGGCGATGAGCACGATGCGGACGCCCGGTACGGCTCTGCCATTGATGCCGGTCGCAAGGATCTGGCCGCCGTCAACACCGAGAGCCCGGGTTACCACCAGGAAACACTGGTGCCGCTCAGCTCTGAAACCCACGCGGGTGAAGATGTGGGAGTGTGGGCTCGCGGTCCGGGGGCGCACCTGCTCACCGGGACCAACGAGCAAAGCCTGATCTTCCATGTGATGGCCCATGCGGGTGGTCTGCTGCCCGAGTAACCCTCCGGCAGTGGCAACAGGAGGCCCGCGAGGCCTCCTTGTTGTATGGAGCTAATATGAAACAGGGTTGTGTGGCCAATGGGAGAGTCACAATGAAAAAAACGATTGGGATCGCTTTGCTGCTGGTGCTTTCGCCGCTGGCTCAGGCTCAATGTCTTCAGCCTGCGGCGGGGAGCGTGATTCATGCCCGATATGATGTGTATAACGGCACCCAGCGTTACAGCGTGGACTTTTATCGTGGTGATGATCAGGTTGCCTGGCAGCGTGGAGACGTGATCAGTGCCTGGTCACAGCAGGATGATCAGGTGTCGCTGTTGCGGGTGTTTCCCCAGTATCAGCGCACCATTTGGTATCCCGCCGGGGACTTGCGGGCGCTGGGCAAGTCCTCAGAGTGGGGTGCGGTAACCGGTTGGCCGGTGCCGCAGGAGAATGGTTATCAGCGAGTCAGTGATCAGGTGGCGGTCGTGCAGGGGTGCGAGGCGGGTGAGTTCGAGAATGCCGAAGGCGCCCGGGTGCTGTGGCTGGAGACGGCAGGACTGCCGGCCCGGATCGCCGAAAACGACACGGTCTGGCAGCTGGTATCACTGGAGCAGGTCGCCGAGAGTGACACCTTTGCCCGTTGGTCGGCCTGGCAGAGCACGGATTTTGCGGATGTCGGGGATAACGAAGCCGATCCCTTCCTGCGCCGCATGATTGCTTTGGGCTTTGTGGAGCATGGTGCGAGCGGGTTCTATCAGGCCGATGGCACACCGATGCAGGCACCGGCGCACTCACACGCGCATTGATCCGTCTGCCGCAGTGGCCATCAGCGATGGCGGCGGCGGGGGACTATTTGCGACGGGTGATGACGATCAGGCCTACCGTGATCACCACCACTGCGGCAGGGAACAGCAGCAGATAACGCTTGCGGCGGGCTTCCTTCTCTCGCCGGGCGGCGGCGGCGGCGATGGCTGGATGGATCTCGCTGCTGCGGGCGCCTTGTTCGGGGCTGTTGGCAGACCAGGCTGAAACCGGTGCCAGGAACAGGCCGGTGGCCAGTACCCAGGCGGCAAGCAGATTACGCATCAGTATCATGGCAATAGCGACCTCATCGAATGTCGGGAGACGGGTGACGGCAGGCCAGAAACGAAAAAGGGCCCCCGTCTGGGAGCCCTTTCGAAATTGGTGCGAGGAGAGGACTCAAATAGGGTGCGTAACTGTCTGATATAAATAAAGATATCCCAGTTCGGTTTTGCTTCATACCAACACATGTACCAACAAGCGGGTTTGTAAAATTTCTGACGCATGAAGGTGTCGTCATTCACCTAAATCCTCTTTCGCTGACTATATCCAAATTTGGAGAGCAGCGAAGGGTGTGGATCATACCATTCTTGCCACCTTGTGCCACCTGCTCGATCAGGGAGGCGAGGGGCTTATCCACAGAATAAGCGACCCAGGGGCATGGCTTTGAGAGGATGGGGGGCAGGCCCTTTGGTGTGGGAGAGCAGGGAGTGTCACCTAGCCGATCAGATGACTACATTGTGACCGTGCTAGCAATCACGTGATATCGGCTTTCTATCTAGTCGTCCGCTGGTCTTCTTGTGAAGGGAGACGAGCAGGCATTTTGCTGTGGCTAGACTTCCATGAACGCTCGGCAAAAAACTAATTCCCCCAAAAATCATTGAATCTGCATAAATCGTACATTGAATTCAGGATTTTTTTGGGTGCGTTGTTTTTAAGGCTTGACGTCGTGGCTGGGAATGCAGTAGTTTTTTCTTGGCTTGGCATCGCCACAGATAGCTAAGTCCTCCTGCACCTGATTAACGCGGTGTTGGCAGAACACTACAGACATTTAATGTCTTTTCAACAGCGCAGCCTGAATGGAAGTGGCATCCATCAGCAATAAGTCGCCCTCCCTAGTATTGGTTTCACGCGAAGCGTGAACTTCCAGTCAAACACAAAATTATATTTGGATTGCGACCTTGTGGTCGTTCTGAGGAATTTGGCTGCGCTGCGCTGAGCGTAGGCACAATTCTTATGGCATTACTTTGCCTTGGGAATGGTGTCGTTTGGCGCAGTATTTTGGAGGTTTAATGAATACTCGATTGATTGCTGCGCCGCCATCTGTTTGCGCAGGTGAAGCACCAAAGCCGCTAACCGGCCTCACTATGCTGTCAGCCAAAGATCTGGCTGAGGAATTGGGGATCGGAGTGAGCACGCTGTGGGCTTGGGTTGATTGCAACGGGAAGCACTTTATTCCCGAATTTCCACAGCCGATAAGGCTGGGAGGGAACTGTACCCGCTGGCGGGCGCAAGATGTGGCAGATTATTTGGCCGACGTCACGGGAGATAATCATGGTGATTAGTCATGTTTTCTCATCGTTACAGAGACGGACAGCTTGTTCTGCAAGAAAGCTGCTTGCCATCCAAGACATGTGGGATAGCGCGAAGGAGAACGCTTTTTGCCTAGATGGGCAGAGCGAAATTTTGGATGCATATTCCTACTTGGAAGCGGTAACAGACAAGATCCGTGCCGGCGAAGATATCCAAATCGCGGTAGAGAGTCAGTCAGCTAATGGCCGTAAGCGGATGGTCCCTGGTAAGGATTACTTTTCGGTGGTCAAGATCTTGAAAATAAACCGCAGTGTCATAAGGCGGTATGACCTCCTGCCAGACATGAAAGCATGGTTGGAATTACTTGAGTGTCCCAGATTTTCTGCATTGGTAGATATTCGGCCAGGTAGGTATGTCCTGACGAAAGAAGTCGTCGACAACATGAGTGAATGCGTTGACTGTTACCGAAGGACTGTCATTAGCCAGGCTCATGGAAAGCGATGCTATAACGCTGCGGGCAATGCCAAGCGGCGTTATCACTCCGTGATGCAGCCTGTCAGGCAGTGTTTTCGGCAGTGCGATAAGGCCGAAATTGCCTTGATCGATTTGTCATGGAAGCCGGAGTTCAGGATGCGGAAGGCATTAGCTGATACCGACGCTGCTTATAAAAAGTTTGCAAATGGGATTCGGCATCACTCTGCATCTCACTGCATTCTGGTGGCTATCTTTTCTGTGGAATTGAGCGACCACAAGGGATTCCATATCAGCGGTATGCTGTTGCTCAAACCTGGAGCCGGGGAGCGGGCGACTAACCTTGGCTGCTACTGGCGAGATAATGTGACGGATGGGGAAGGTAGTTTTCTGTGCGCAACCGACAAGCCATTTGCTGCCACATTATCGAAGTGGTCAGGGTTGAACTTCATAGATGTTGCTTCTCCTGTTGATGTTCAGGGCGATCATGCCCGGCAGCAGCTCCTGGAAGCTGCTGTTACGCGCTTCGCTGAATTCAGCCAGAAACTACGTGCAAATGGTAACGGGAAAAAGCACCGGCAGATCAGGATAATTAAAGGGGCACAAATTCGGCGCTTGGCTAAGACTGTGCCAAACGTTGTCGATAGTGGGGGTGAGAAATGGTGATTCGGTCCATTCAGGTTCCGCCTATTAATATCGGCATTGATGCTTTGTCCGGTCGTGGGTTGGGATTTTTTCCAGGACTATGTGCCAACGGGCATGTCGAGATCACCGGATCATCTGGCATGGGGAAGTCGACCGTAGCCAAATTTATCGCATCATACCTGTTCTGTTCGAAGGTGCCGGTAGTGATTTTCGATTTTCATGATGACTTGGCTATATCAGGGATCAGGACGCTGCATCTTGGAGATGGAGCTTCCGGTGAATGTTCGATCAGATTTCTGGAGCCAACGCCCTTGGCATTGGAGGTCTTTGGTCTGAGAGGGTGCCTGGAAAACGCGGTCAGAGCCATTGAAGCGACGGGGAGGCGAAAGCTTGGAGATGGTCAAATCAACGTTCTGCGATCAGCGATCATGGAGTTGTGGCGGCGCCTGGGGATTACGGAAAGCGCTTCCGATTCCCCCGCTGCGGCTGCAAAGAGTATTCGGCCTTCTGATCTGAGAGATCTTCTTCTTGAGAAGAAAGACGAGGCCGAAAGCAGCAGGGAAAGGCAGATTTTTGATGGCTTGATAAACCGTGTTGATGTATTGGCTGCATGCGCTATTTTCGAGCATGAATCGCCCTTGAGGGTTGATGATCTTTTACAGAATGGTGCGCGTCTTCATATGCAGGGAATCCCCGCTTCAATGAGGGGCTGGGTGGCTCGAACCTTGGTGAATATGATCTATGCTGAAATTGCGGCCATGGGGCCAGTGAAAGAATCACCGTTTGATGCCGGATCGCCATTCCGTGTGTATCTCGTCCTTGATGAGGCTGGATCGGTGATACGCCAGAAAGCGGATGACTGCATCATAAAGACCATTGCGAAAGAGGGCCGGAAGTTCGGTGTTGGCCTCATGCTGGCCGCTCAAACGCTTGATGAACTGAGTGAGGAAGTGGTCGCCAACGTTGACACCCACTTTGCGCTGCCTACCAGAAGTGCCAAGGATGCCAGGAAGGTGGAGCAGAAGTTGGGCCTCTGTAAGGGCGCGCTAAACTGCGGAACTGGCCGTTGGTCCGGGTTCTATCAGACGGGCCATAATGTATACAAAGCAAACTTCTACCATCTGTAATAGGTGGGGGCTCCTTGCTTAAAAGCGGGTAGAGCCCTCGGTCAATCCTCAGGAGCCATTGGGGGCAGAGTGATGTCGTGGTCAGTGTATAGTCAGGGCTGCGAAATTTCTCATGTTAATAAAATTCCTACTAATACTGATGGCGGTGTCAGTATTAGTAGGGCTTGCTTAATAACGTACATGTTTTTCCCATTATATGAGCGGCGATAATCAGTGATTTCGGGATCCGGGAGTGGTTGTCTGGTTAATCATAAAGGGGAACATGTTTATTCTCTGGTTTCTCTGGTTTTATTAATATTCAGATTTCCATTCTGGTTGGTTCGTTGCTCATTAAAACCTATCAATGAATAAAGTTAGTAACTGGAGCAATGATGATGAACCAGGGACACAGCATGCTGCCAACAGCAGAGGCTCAAGTGGGACGGTTGGAGCAGTTCCATGAAATGCTGGACTGTGGATTGGATGTCTTCAATCCGAGAGATAATCCCCAAAATGTCTACATCACTGATCAGTCAGAGGCTGCACGTGCGCTTGCGGACGTCACGACGCTTTTAGATGAAATCGTGCCCCAGCGGCGACTGGTCATTAGCCGACGGCAGGAGACTAGCCAGGGGCTTATCCGCAGAATCCCCAATAAGAAGACTCCAGCCATCGAATCTTGCATCAATCTCACTGAGGATGATTTCTGGGGGTACAAGGTGGACCCTGATGTTCAGGTTGTCCTGGACCTCAATAGGGAAGCGGCGGTTCGCGTCTTGACGGGGCGTCGGTTGCATGATCGCGTTGGCGGTAAAACGGTACATGATCACTATCTCGAGTATCTTCACGAACTGAAACGGCGGCTATCAGCACCTGAGATCCTTCAGTTTCGTAGACAGCAGGTGGTCAGGGCGCAGCGTAGAGTAGACAGCATCACCGGGGCAGTGAACGAGGCGTTGAGCCTTTGTCGAAAAGCTCGCTTGGTGCGTGTTGATGGCAGCTACAAACAGTCTGTGCGAAGGAATAAAACCCCAGAGTGCATATCAAACGATCTAGACCGCTTCATTAGAAACATGCGGCATAACAAGCGCCAGTTTTCTGCTCTGGTGTTGGCGGTTTTCAAGATTGAATACGGGGCAAAAAAGGGCTATCACTGGCATGGATACTTTATATATGACGGTAGTAAGGTCCGCATGGATGTTTTGCTTGGCACTTACTTGAAGAGCTATTGGTGTGACGTGGTTACTAAAGGTGAAGGGGCTGGGTTTAATGTGAATGTAGGCGAGGTTAGAACGACGCTGTCGAAACGATTACAGGTCCCTGAGCGGCATTTGGCGATTGGAGAATTTCGTAAGGGCGATGCAATCCAGGAAGCCAATATGAAGGCTCTCATCCGTTACTTCGCAAAAAAAGAACAGTCCCTTAGGCTAACCGGACAAAAGAGCGTCAATCAATTGCGCATTGTGCGAGGGCCCCGCTACAAGGCACTGAAGCAATGGAAAGACCGAGCAGCGACCAGAGAAGGTCGTTGACCTACAGTGTGAGTGCAATCAAGAGCAGGGCGGCGTGTGACAGTGAGCTACGGGTAACTCTGCCCATTGCGTTGTGTACTCCGGCGACCTGAACTGTTGCCTCATGTACCAAGGGGCGGAGGTCCCTTGGGAGGCCATAAACACGCAACCTTTCCCCTGGGCACGGTTGATCCGGTCGATGACGGTCATGAGCTGGTCGGCTCTCTCTGTCTGGCCTGGGTGTAGCATGTCGAATTGATGATGCTTGCGGTCGCAGATGTTCACGAGACCAACACCCGCTTTCAGGAAGGCATGACCAGGTTGGTACAGGCGAGCGGCTGTCGCCCTGGCCAATTTCACGATCTCCCGTGTGTCGTCGGTGGGGTAGGGAAGCTGGACCAGATCACTGGCAGAGTGGTAGTTCGGCTCAAATGGCGAGGTGTGCATGAACACATGCATGCTCAGCGCCAGGTGGTGTTGTTTCCGGAGTTTCTCGGCGGCTCGGGACGCATAGAGAGATACTGCCTCCAGTACAGGGCCTGAAGTAGTGGCCTTGTTGCCGAAAGAGCGGGTGCAGTAGATCTGCTTCTTCGCGGGCGGTACTTCCTCAAGGGCCAGACAGGCTCTGTCGTTCAGCTCCTCGATAGTTCGTTCCAGGTTGATACTGGTCATTCGCCGAATGACCTTTGGGTGTGCCCTGGCGAGATCGAGAGCGCTGTGAATTCCTTCAGCATTGAGCCTGGCCCCCAATCGCCGGGCGATCCCCCAGATGGCCGTTACAGGGACACGCTTCAGCACCCATTCCCACTTCAGTGGTTCATCCAGCACACAGACACCCTGACACTTCGGGAGCTTCTTGGCAGTCCGGTTGGCCAGCTTGGCCAATGTTTTGGTTGGCGCAATGCCTACCCCTACTGGCATTCGGGTGTGATCCCACAGCTGAGCCTTGATCTCATGTGCGGTGTGCTTCGGATCGTCAGGCATGCCCGCCATGTCGAGAAACATCTCGTCGATGCTGTAGACCTCAATCCGGGGGCTGAATGCCTGGAGTTTGGTCATCACCCGGTTGGAGATGTCGCCATACAGCGGGTAATTACTGGAGAAGATGGCTACGTCATGCTTTCTGAGTAGTCCCTCAATCTTGAAAAAGGCTTCCAGGTCTGGGATGCCTAGTGCCTTGGCCTCCTTGCTACGGGCGACCACAAAACCATCGTTATTGGAAAGCACCACCACCGGCTTGCCTCGTAAGTCAGGCCGGAAGATCTGCTCGCAACTGGCGTAGAACGAGTTGCAGTCAACCAGTGCGATGGCGGAAGAAGTGGATGGCATTGATCACAACCCCCTCAATCTGAAAGTCGCTCCCATCCAGGATGGGGATCGGCGGGAAGTCCTCGTGGGCTGAACAAAGCAGGCGACGATGGGCATCCAGGATTTTGCAGGTCAGCTCACCATCCAGAAAGGCTAAGACCACATCCTGATGCCGTGCCTGCTCCTCGCGGTCAACAATCAGGAGATCCCGGTCATAGATGCCGACGCCCTCCATGGATTCCCCCTCCGTCCAGCAGTAGAAGGTTGAGGCGGGGTGTTTTATAAGGAACTCATTGAGGTCGAGTTTCTTGTCCATGTAATCGTCAGCAGGGCTCGGAAACCCGGTCCTGACGCGGGAGAGATAGCAGGGTGCAGCAAACTGCTCCCTTATCTCCAGTGGAGAGAGAGTGGTAATTGGCATGGCTAAATAAACTGTCCATAAGCACAGTGTTTGATTATGTGTACCAATTACGTGCTAATCAAGAGCGATGGCTCAGCCAAATTGGCAGAAGCGTTGGGCGTGGACGCTAACCGACTGATCTACGGCGACTTTCGCCCTGGGGCCCAGATTAGCGTGGTGACGGGGGGTAGTGAGGCTCGATTACTGCGCACGGCAACCTGGTGGCTCTATCTGCAGCAGACGCCCCAAGGGCTGCGCCCCCACCGTGATTACTTCAGCGTCAATACGAATTATCGAAAGCTCCCCCAGAAGAGGGAGTTCAAGCACTCACGTTGCATCATACCCGCCACCGCCTTTGTCGAGAGCCAGGACGGTAAACGCCCGCATCTGCTGGAGCCAGCCAATGGCAGTGCCATTGCCTTTGGGGGGCTGTACAAAGAATGGACGGACAAGGTGACAGGGGAGGAAGTTACCTCCGCGTCGATCATTACCCTGCCAGGCATCCCGGCCCTGGAGCAGATCCACCGCAAATCCACGCCATTGTGGTTGCCAGAAGAGGCGTATGACAGTTGGTTGTCGCCAGAGGTAACGGATGGCGGAGCTGGAAGGGTTGCTAGACCCAGTGATACACGCTGATCTGATAGCTATCCCGATTGACAAGGTCAGCCTCAAGCAGCCGGTAGGGGAGCCTTTTCTCATTCAGAGTTAAATGCCGCATTCTCCAACCGCCAAATGCCGCATAAGGGCGACGGGCCGGTCGGCATTCAAGCGAATGAAGGAGGGGGAATGGGACGTTGGAGAGTGGCTATAACCAAAAATGTCTACCAATGAGCAAGAAAAAACCGATAGAGAAGATCAGTAAAGCCCCTAATATCGAAATCAGATACCACGTCAGGCAAATCCGGCCCCAAAAAGAACCTTCACTGTAACGAAAATAGCTGTAGGTTTTGGCAGTATATTTTCGGGTAAAAAAAATACCGTACAGCATCATTCCGATATAAAGCAGTACACTCATCTTGTTGGGCTCTTTGGAGAGAGGGTAGGGTGTGATGATTTGGATGGATAATTAGAGAATGTTGACGGAGATAGTTCCTCCGTCAACACCTGTCAGAGCTAGTTGTACCAAGCTGCTGCTCCAATTTCCTCTTCCACTTCATTGAAAATATCAAGATGACTATTTTTGAGCTGCTTATACTCCTCGTATTCGCCATTGGTCATCGCCGGGTAAACTTCATTACCCATGGGATCAACCACATTGGCAATAAAGCCTGTGACACGATAATTTTGGTTTCTTGCATACGTGCCAATTTTTCTATGCACCATGCTGTCCTTATAGCTATTTCCTGGTGCAATGGGGCGTCCTACATTGAAGGGTTTTACATCGTTACACTCTGAGGCAACTTCATTCCCTGTCTGTACTTCAGTTACATTAAGGCAGAGCCAGAACCCGGAAATCGTGTGCTTCGAATTGTTTGTGAAAGAAAAGGTGACCGCTGGCAGTCCTTGCATCGAAGCCTTCTCAGCAGAAACAACAAAATCCTTGTCTCTCTGGATAATTCCTTCCGCTGTATTTTTCCACGCTCTGTGTAGTGTTTCGATATTCGCTTTGACTATCTGGCGATTTATGTTTGCGACCTCCGCTTCATGTTTGGCTACGGTCTCGACCACCTCGTCATATGACAGTCCGTGTAAAGATTCTATGTCGTTTTTCTCGATGCAGGGATCGTCACTGATTTCGTCGCTGCCCAACCCGTCCGCGCAGATAAAAAGTTGGTAAGGTTCAGTGTAAGAATTGAACTGCCTGGCAAACTCACCTTTTTCAGCTGGTGTGTCCAAACTTTTCAAAATATTGTTATAGGATATTTTGATCATGCTTTGCGATGTGGCATCGAATTTCTCGCCGCAACCGGCCAGAAGAAAGGCAAGAAAGCCCAGGATCATGTATTTCATTAGACCGTCCTGTGGTATGGGTTAATGGGTATGTTGGTAACAAAGGGTTGGATATCCCGGTCTATGGCTTACAGGCCAAAGACATTCACGTAGAACTTTTCACCGTTATCCGCCACCTCTACGGTGTAGGTAATGGGCAGTTCATTGGTTACACCGTTAGTTGTCGCCGTAATGCCAAGCTGGGCAGCACATGTGTGGGCGCCTGTTTCTTTATTGGTGCTTTGGGTTCGTATGGCGTTAACGGTGTACGTGAAAAGGCCTTGTGAGCCATGGCCAAGTTGGTTGGTCATTTCCCGGTCGGCTATCTGCTTGACCAGGTTTGTGGTTTCTTCGTCGCCACATTCGGGCGCATATTGAATGCAGCCGGTTAGTGCTACGGACACAATGGCCAAGGGTACAGTCAGGTGTTTCATGCTCGTCCTCTGAGATAATGGGGAATAATGGTTCGCTTAAGTGGGTTTTGGGATTCAGCTTGTCTAGGGTTAGGGATCAATTGCCCCAGGTCCGGAAGTCGTTACCTTCCCTAAAGGTCCAGCTGCCTTCATCCGTCACGACTTCAACCTCAATGACGTTGCATAAGTAATCGAAGGCCTGAATGACGCCTTCCCCACGAGAAACCGTTTTGGGTAAGCGGGATGTCATTTCCTGCCCCATTGCACGGGCAGAGTTCATCCTCTGGCAGTTGCCTTTGTTGACAGTGATTTCCCTGATCTCAAGGTCATCTGATTTTGCGGTTGCGGTGATGGACAGGAAGGGAGCTTCGGCAGCACCAAATCCGTTGTCTGCAATTTTGGAGCTTCTGATATCGACTGGAGGCGTGCCACCGCAGCCGGAAAGAATGAGTGCAAGCCCACATCCTGTGAGATATTTTTTCATGGCGGGTTTCCTTGATATCAAATAAACGCAGTGAGCATGAAGCCGAAGCAAACCAGCCAGACAATGAAGTAGGCGAGATTGTGTTTCATCGCTTTTGCGCGCTGGAACAGATAGACAGGAATTAGCCAGGTCACACCCTTGAATTTGCTCGTGTCCGTGCCGCCTTTCTTCAGGACATGTTCGTCCCAGAAGCTAAGGCCGATATTCAGAGCCAGAGTGATATAGAAGAATTCGCCGCCAGACAGTGCTCTCTGTATTCGGTATTCGCTGCCGCCATAGACAATGCCCGCCACGATGGCTTCAGCAAACAGGCCTATGAGTGGTGCAAAGGCTAGAATCCAGACGATGGTGTTATTGATATGCTCGCCAGTCAGGGGAGGTGGTGCGGATTTATCCAGATGGGATGCCAGCTCTGTCTGCTCGAGCTTCGTCCAGCCAGGCAGCCCGTTGCGCCAGACAATGGCGCCATGGGTGATTTCCCCACTGGTAATCAAGCCGATCATTTCTTGTTCAGAAAACCCGCCTTTGCGTTGGCCGGCACTTTCGTAGAACCACGGTTTCTGTGTTTCTGTTGCTTCCATGTTGAACCTCATTTCATTCTTCTTGGTGATTTCGGGAGGCATAAGGGGCAGCTAACCATCCTGGATAGCAGGTTGTGACACACCACGTTCCCCCAACGTGATATAGGCCCGAACAAGGTTCGGGCTCCCAGCACCACAAAAGTATTGCAGTGCGACACTTTGATGGTCAAGTTATCCGATACGACACGGGTATGGCTCTGCCGTAGCGTTGCTTCATCTATTTGGTGGAGTGGGCGTGATGAGTTTTCCCGAGCGCCTGAAAGCGGCCCGGTTGGCATTGGGGCTGACTCAGGAACAGTTGGGCTTTGAGTTGGATGTCACCAAATCCACGGTTTCCGCTTGGGAGAATGGTCGTGACGCTCCAGGCTTTCGTCTGCTTCCTGCCCTGAAACAGGTGCTAGGTGTTTCGCTTGATTACCTGATTTGTGGTGATGAAGCGGGTGGCGTCGCCGATCCTGCGGGTGCCTACGGCGCGGAAGTCCGCAGTGAAGCTGAAGCGCATCTGCTCAAGCGTTACCGCAAACTTTCTCGTAGCCGCCAGGAAGGCCTGAAGGCCCTTCTGGATTAACCGGCAGACTGCTTACCTGCCAGCTTATTGCTGAGTCCAGAAGTCGATTGGGGACGGGAGTCCTTGTTTTGGATTGATCCCTCGCCAGAAAACTCCTCCACCACCTGTAATCCCTCATCCTCACCATACTCGAACCAGGCGTTCATCAGCCCTGCCTGAGCAACCTTGTCCAGCTCCGTCTGGTGAATCCCCAAATTCTCTCGCCCCTTGGCTTCCTCCCTGGCGTGGGTGACGGCTTCTTTCAGGGTCTGATCGGCCCGCAGGGTCAGGTCCACGTAGTAGATCGGCGCCCGATGGCTTTGCGTGGTGCTCTTGCCGCGCAGCTTGAGCTCCAGCGGTAGGGTGGCCAGGTTGCCGCCACTGATGGCGTGGAAGTAGCGCAGTCGTGCTGCCAGAGTGCGGATGCTGTTGTAGCCGGTGGTCCGGAACACAAAACAGCCTAATTCATCGTCATTCCCGATACGGACATACAGACGACCATAGGGCTTACACAGCCCATGGCTGCCGTAGTCGCACAGATCCGGGGAGGGGCAGTCTAGTGATGACAGGCCATTCTCGGTATGCCGCCGGCATGTCTCCCCATTGCCTGCACACAGCGGCCTGCCGCTCTTGCGGTCAAAGAAGGTGTACTCCGCTCGCAGGTTCAGGTCCGGGTCATTGAAGGGCAGGGTAATAGGGATGCTGCGGAGTTTGTTGCCCTTGGTGTCCTGGCGCAGGGCCTCATCCAGCGGGTGGGGCAGCCAGCCTTCCTTGGTCTGGATCTGGGTGGTGAGGGTGAACTGGTCGTCTTTCTCGGGCAGACGCTTGCCGTTCTTCTCCACCATGCGACCGATGCTGATGCGACCGATCACGGGTGGGGTAATCGCGAGTCCTTTAATCATGGGATTCTCCTGATGGCAACTGACATAGACGCAGCCGGGCATGGCCCGGCTGTTTTGCCGTGAGTCGTAGAGGGTTAGGCATTGGGGCGAACCAGGAAGCGACGACTCCCGGCCTTGTGCTTGGGGTACTGCTTGAGCAGATCAGGTTGATCCTGCAGCAGAGCTTTCGTATCCAGGCTGGTGGAGTCCTTGCTGCGCTTCCAGGTCACAGAGCCCTCTGTGAAGGTGGCCTTGCTGGCCAGCCCCATGGTCTGCTGGATGCGTTGCTTGAGGGTGGATTCCCGCTCGTTTAACCGGCCCAGGGTGTCACGCAGATCCAGCAGCTCATTGAAGTCGCCTTCCATGGCTGGGTTGTCCGTGAGATCCACGGTTTCCCCTTTGTCCTGGGGGTAGAGCGCTTGCAGGGCGTTCCCGGCAGAGTCGGAGCCATCGGGGTCCGGTGGCGTATCCGCTTCCACCAGCTGCCAGAACTCCCGCTCCAGCTCGTACAGGTGAGTGATCAACGCCTCATCACGTTCGATCCGGTGAATCTGCAACTCCTGCCCGCAGATCAACACGGCCACATCGGCTGCCTGTTTGCCGGTGACCGCCAGCTGGTGCTGCACCTGGCACTGGATGTACTCGGGAACCCCATCGGCCCAGAGCTTGGCGCCGTACTGGCCGGTGGTCTTGCACTCGAGGATCTGTACGTCATCGTTACCCGCCACGGCGTAATCCAGATTGGCGAGCATCCAGGGCTTGTCCTCATCCGGGTGCTGCAGCACGGCATTCACACGCCGGACCTTGTTGCCGGTGATCTTGGCGTAAGCCTCGGCCACCTTGGGCTCCAGCAGGGTGCCCCAGTACAAGGGTGACTGGATGTCATCCGGATCGGGAGCCGGGAGCAGACCATCGCGCCCGGTCTTGATCATCCACAGCTCCAGCGGTGACTGGTACGGGCTGATGCCCACAGCGGCAGCCGCATCACTGGCGCCAATGCCTTGCTTGCGGACCTTCAGCCAGTCTTCGCGGCTCATGCGTTTGGTGGACACCAGGCGCAGGGCAGGGCGCTGGGTGGGAATCGTGCTTTTCGGTTGTGCCATGAGTGTTCTCCTGACAAAGAAAAGCCCCGGCACAATGGCCGGGGCTAGACGTAAGGGAAGGGATGGAGAGTGAGTGATGCCTAAATGGCATCATGCGGCGCGACCTGACGACGAGGATGGCTCATCGCCTATCTCGAAGAAGTCATTCACCAACGCTTCGATATAGTGCTCAGCCTGCTTGTCGCTGGGGAGATGGCCGGTAGTGAGCAGTTGCTCACCCAGCCATTCGCCCAGCTCGCTGACCACTTCATACTCGAAGATGCCGGGGCGTCCACGGGGTTCGAACCAGACGTGGGAGACGGTCTGCCACAGTGGGTCCAGGTATTCACAGGAGGCGATGATCAGCTCGATGCAGCCACTGTCCCAGGTCTCCAGGATGCGGCGACTGCGTCCCGGATCGCCGGGATGACACATCAGGCCTTCATGCAGGAACGCGCCCCACACCGCTGCCAATTCAGCAGGCATAGGGCGGCAGTCCCATACCGCCAACAGGCGGTAGAGCCATTTCAGATTCATGGTGTTCTCCAGGTTTTCTTTGAAGCGGGAATAGAGATAGGGGAGAAAGATCAGACCGGTATCAGGCGACCAGTAGGGAGGTTTGTTCCAGAGCGCGTTGCTTGATCTGGGCACCCTTGCCGAACCAGGCTGAGTCCAGCCGGTTGTCGGTGCTGCGGGCTCGCCGCTCATGGTCCACGAACTCGGTGACCGCATTGAGCAGGCCGTAGGCTGTGTTCTTTGCGGATGTCAGATCCGATCCGCGTCCTGCGCCGTCATAGAGTGACATGGCTTTCTTCATGGCCTGTTCGTTGGCCTTCACCGGCATGCCCGGTGGCTGATAGGCGGTATCGGTGAAGATGGTCTGTATGACCTTCTCGGCCGTCTTGCGGGTGATGCGGCGCTCGCTGAGGGCCTTCAGGCGATACATGAAGTCATCCCAGGCAGAGACAGAAATACCCAGCTGTTTCTTCACCGATTGCGGGTCGAAGGTGGTGTTGTGGCGCACTTTCACCGCGTGGGTGTTGCCATTCAGTGCGACGGCGAGAGTGTTGTTACACACCACCCGGATACTGGTGAACTGCGCTGTGGTGGCCAGGGTACCGTCACAGGCGGTAGCTAGCAGCACATAGCCGTTGGTTTGGTCATTGCCTGCCAACGTGCCGGACTGCCCGGTACGCGCCAGAGCCCACAGCTTGCGGCCCCCTTTCAGGACGCCCGCGGTCTCCAGCTCGAAGCCGGATTGCTCGGTAAGATCCCGGTAGAACTCCAGCACCTCACGGGGCTGAACCACCTTGAAGCGGTTACTCACTACCGACAGAGGCTCTTGATTGTCAGAGCGGAACAGCACCTTCTGATCCGGGAACGATGAGATCTGCCCGAGGGAGCCTGCTTCGCTGCTGATAAAGCGAACCGGGGTCTCACGGATCTCCCAGTTCATGCCGGCCTCACGCATCCAGACTTCCAGGGGTTGTTGGGTGGCTAGCTGGTTGCCCAGCCCGTGCCAGGGGGTACGGCCGACGTAGGCCATGTTTTCGACAAGATGTGCCATGGTGAATCTCCTAATAACTAAGAAATGCCAAAGGGCAGGGTTAGAGCCAGCCGCGTTCAGCCAGGCTGATGTAGCCAGAACGGGACACCACAAAGTGATCCAGCACCCGAACATCGATCAGCGCGAGGGCGTCCTTGAGGCGCTTGGTGATCTGCCGGTCGGCAGTGGAGGGCTCACTGCAACCGGAAGGATGGTTGTGGGCGAAGATGACGGCAGCGGCGTTGCACTCCAGAGCGCGCTGCACCACCACGCGGGGGTAAACAGCGGAGCTATCAATGGTGCCGTTGAACAGCGTCTCGAAACCCAGCACCTTGTGTTTGTTGTTCAGGAAGATGGCCGAGAAGACTTCGTTCTTCTCCTGGGCCAGAGCCAACTGCAGGAACTGGGCGACATCGGTGGGTGCGGTCAGCGCTTCCCGGTCGGTGAGCTCATCCAGCAGGATGGTGGCCGCCGTACTGACGATCTCTTCGGGTTTAACGCAGCCCTGTACGTGGTACAGGCCCTGCTCGTTCTTTACGAAAGTGGGAATATCCATTCAGACCTCCAAAGGGGCATAAAGAAGCCCGCACATGGCGGGCTTCGGAGTAGTGGGTAAAGGGAAGAGGGGGTTACTTAGAATCGAGGCGGAAGCTGTGACCGCAGTCCAGGCATTCCAGGTTGTCGAGATAGGTCTCGTCGAGCTTGGCTCCCAGCGCAGCGCCAGCTTCACCGCCGGCAACGCCTCCAGCCAGGCCGCCGAGCACAGCACCGGCGATGCCTCCGATAGCATAGCCTGCAGGCCCAAATGCCATGCCGACGGTCGCACCAACCCGAGCACCACTGGTCGCCATCGCAAACCCACTGGCAGCGCCGGCAGCCGTGCCAACAGTCCCACCGACATTGCGGCCATTTTGCAGGGCGATGACCCGGATAGAGCGGCAGGACGGACATTGAATGATCATGAAACCTCCATGAGATGGGGGCAGGAAGGCCATTCCTTCCTGGCTTCATGGAGGTGATATGTGTTTGAAAAAATCTTGAATCGAGAGCGTGGGCTGTCATTCAAGCGAATAGCCGGAGTTCAACGACAGTTGCCGTATATCTACACGACCGGTTGTAAGCCGAGTAGCCAAGCTGATGAAATTTATGACATATTAAGACGCTTAAATATTCACCAGTCAGAGATATGCGACACTTGCACAATAGTTCACTTGGGGATTTCTGGAAATGGTGCGCAAGAGATTGGAGTGGTTATGAAAAGGGTGTATTTCACTGCGGGGAGCGGGATATTCGACAAGTGTCGTTGAGTCAGCTGTTACATTTTCTGTCTAACCTAGGAGTATGAGTTGAAGCTGAAGGAAAAGCTGAAGAAGACGAGAAGGAGATCACTCCTATCCTATTTGGTCATTTTTTTAGCTGTTGTCTATTTCTTGATGACTGTTGTGAAAGGCCTTTACCTCTGGACAGAGGGAGGTAATGGCGGTCTCGCCGCCAGTGTTAACTCTGCAATGAGCTGGGTAATAACTGGGACATGGATATTTCCGATCAGTAGTCTCTGGCAATCAATACCCGCTGCACCTTTTGAAGGTCAAGGGGTTCTAGAGTTCTATAAAATTATCATTCCTCCAATGGTCTTAATCGGAATTTGTACTCTCTTTATCTCAGACCACAGAGCGTTAAGAGCTAAATTCTATGAGCTGAAATCTGAGATTGAAAAAGAGATTAGCTTGCGTGAAATGCGCAAAGAGGCTGGTTTGGAAGCAGCGGCAGAGAATGCGACTGTCGATGTGGTTATCAGCAATGCAACTAACAACGACCCCGCGTGGCACGACACTTGGTGGGGGCGTGTTTTCATCGGTGTGGCAATTGCCCTGATCGTTGCAGCCTTTGGAATTAAGTAGCCCAAATGTAGCAAGTCACGGAAAGCGAACGCTGATGCGCCGACTGATTAAGTTGTTAGCTGAGGAGAGATATGACAGAGCTTCGAATCTACTGCAACACTTGCCGGACTCAAACTTGGCACGAACGAGTTGCGGCGCATTCACATAGTCGCCTAGATCAATTGTTCGGTTTTTCGCATGAAATCGATTCGTCAGTCCTCATTTGTCGCGGTTGCGAGGACGTCTCGTTTCGGCTCGTCAAGCATCCGTTCGAATTCCAAGCCGAAGGAGACGGGCCTGAAGAGCTTGTCCTTCCAGACTGGAAGCATAAATTACGGGAAAGGAAATACTTCTGGAGGCTTCCCAAGCATATTGAAGAACTATACAGGGAAACGGTTTCTGCTCACGATGCGAATTTGACCTTGTTGTCAACCGTTGGTGTGCGTGGGCTGATTGAGGCAGTCGTTGCAGATAAAATTTCGCCCCAACAAAATTACAAGGATCGCCTTGATTCAAAAATTGATTCCTTACTCGCTCATTTTCCGGAGACTGTGATAGAAACACTTCATGAATTTCGGAAGATGGGAAACAAGGCCGTTCATAAACTTGAAGCACCTGAATCGCTGAACATTCATCATGCGCTTTACGTCATAGAGGGAATCATGGAGTTCTTCTACGGAGTGGAACAGCATGCAAAGCTCTTTTCAGAGCATCGAAAGGAGTAGCGCGGCCATGCCAGCTAACAACACGTTGCTGATGACGTTTGACCCGCTGCCGACTTTTGCAATCCTAGCCACTATCAGGAAACGCCAGAGATATGCAGATCGAAAAGTTAGTCATACAAAATTTTAAAGGCTTCAAAGAACGCTTCACCGTTAATCTCAACTCTGGATTGAATATCATCGTTGGTGACAACGAGGCAGGAAAGTCGACGATCATCGAAGCTACAAACCTAGCGTTGACAGGTCTCTATAGTGGCCGGTATCTCAAGAATGAATTGTCTCAGTATCTTTTTAACGAATCAGCTATTAGTGAATATCTGGACGGTTTAAACACAGAGGAGCCATTGCCACCTCCCGAAATTCTGATTGAACTCTATATTGATGGGGGAGAAGAGGTGGCCTTCCTTGAAGGGGATCTAAATAGTGAGGGGCGTTATTGTAGTGGTATTTCCCTAAGCGTTGCATTTAATGAAGTTTACAAGACTGAATACGAAGCACTAATCAGAGCAGGAGATGTCAAAACCCTGCCAATTGAGTACTACCATCCGGTCTGGAAAAGCTTTGCTAGGGAAGTAATCACCACTCGCAGTATTCCCATAAAATCAGCTTTGATCGACTCAGCCGCCGCTCGTCATCAAAATGGCTCTGACATCTATATCGGACGTATCGTCAAAGAATTACTTTCGCCAGAAGAGGTGGTTAGCGTTTCTCAATCGCACCGTAAGATGAAAGAACACTTTATGGATGAAGAATCCATAAAGGCAATTAATCAGAAAATCACTCAAGCGGGTAAAATAACAGATAAAGAAGTCAGAATTTCCGTCGAGCTTTCCTCGCGCAATGCGTGGGAGAGTGGCCTTACTACATACTTGGATAATATCCCCTTCCATTATATTGGGAAAGGCGAGCAAAATATTGTTAAAACCAACTTGGCTCTGTCGCACAATAAGTCGAAAGAAGCCAATGTCCTTTTGCTGGAGGAACCAGAGAATCACCTCTCTCACGCCAAGCTTAACCAGCTCGTGCGTACTATCAGGGATAATAGTGCCAACCGACAGATTATCATCACGACCCATAGCAGTTTTGTCGCAAACAAGCTGGGTTTGGACGACCTGATTCTGTTAAGCAATAGGAAGACTTTGAAGCTTAATGAGTTATCCAGTGGCACTAAGGCGTTTTTTGAGAAGATAGCGGGTTATGACACTCTGCGGCTAATTCTTTGTCATAAGGCTATTTTGGTTGAAGGGGACTCTGATGAACTGGTTGTTCAAAAGGCCTACCAAATGCAGAACGAGGGTCGACTGCCAATAGAAGACTCGGTGGAAGTGATCTCTGTTGGGGTATCGTTCTTGCGGTTCTTGGAGATCGCAGACAAGCTCGGTAAGCCAACCTGTGTCGTTACGGACAACGATGCCGATGTGGTAGCCCTAGAAAATAAATATGCTGCCTACCTGGGGGCTAACGCGAAAGAACATATAAAAATTTGTTATGACTCATATGTGGATGAGGGTGATCATACCATCGGTGGAAAACCCTACAATTACAACACGCTGGAGCCTAAGCTGGTCAAAGCGAATAACCTTCAGGTGATGAATACACTGCTTGGCAAGGACTACCAAACAATCGAAGAGCTGTATACGCACATGAAAAGCAATAAAACTGAGTGCGCTCTGAAAATTTTTGAATCAGACGAACCGATTACATACCCTCAGTATATTCTGGATGCTCTGACATGAATAAGCTCATCATTGCCTCGGCTGGTTCCGGAAAAACGACCTTCATTGTCAATGATGCGATAGAAAAGTCCCGCCAAGGCGACCGTGTTCTCATAACCACCTTTACCGTAGCCTGTGAACAGGAAATCCGGGACAAGATTGTTGGTGTCTGTGGTTTTATCCCTGAGCCTATCAGTATTATTACCTGGTTTTCTTTCTTGCTGAATCATGGAGTCAAGCCATTCCAGGGGCGCTTGTTCGAGTTCGATACCCGGGGAATGATCTTGGTGAATGGTAAATCTGGATTTCGGTTTAAAAACCGGCGGGGGCAACCCATTTATTGGGGTGAGAATAACTTTGCGCGATACTTCTTCACATCTGACAAAAAGGTTTATTCAGACAAGTTGGCATTGCTGGCGCTACGCTGTAATGAAAAGTCGGAAGGTAGAGTGTTTGATCGCATAGCCAGGTGTTTCAATCATATTTATATTGATGAGGTTCAAGACCTTGCAGGGTACGACTTGGAGGTGCTGGAGGAACTGTTTCAATCCAAAGCGGAGGTTACTCTAGTTGGTGACCCTAGGCAGGCTACTTACTCAACGGTAAACACACGAAAGAATAAAAAGTATGCCAAAGCGAATATCGTCAATTTCTTTGAAGACACTAGCCTGAATATAGAGAAAGATGATGAGTCTCTTGTGATCAATCATCGCTGCCATAGTGCCATTTGCGACTTTTCCAATCGCCTCTACCCAGACTGGGTTCCGGCACAGCCTACTGAAGATGATGCCTCCGGTCACGATGGGTTATTCGCACTGGATGAGAAGAAGGTAGATCATTATTTGGAGCTTTATAAGCCTATACAACTTAGAGATAGTGCCAAAAAACATGTTAACGAAGATTACCCTGTATTAACTTTTGGAAAATCGAAAGGCCTGACGTACCCACGAGTTTTGATTTATCCCTCTGGTCCTATGATTAAATGGCTCAAGAATCCGAACGAAGACTTGACCCAAGCCGCGCGATCAAAATTTTATGTGGCATTGACGCGAGCTAAACACAGTGTGGCTATCGTGCTCAAAGCTAGTGATATCAAGGGAATTCCAGACTTGGCGGAGTGCAAGTGATCCTTCCCTCTTTGGGGGTCGAAGTAATCGGGAAAGTAATCGGCGACACCCATAAATTGGAAAATATTATTTAAAATCAGATGGTTGGGGCTCTACTCAAGTCCGGCTTCTGTAACCAGATTAAAAGTGTAGCATCGAGTGTGGTTTACCCCTTTGCTGGCTTAGAAACACCTCTGATTTTATCCAACTGATACCTTTGTATTATTGATGTATGTTGAACCAGAAAAAACTCACTTTATCTCCGAATATTGGTTCATTAAATAAAAGTGGGCATGATATGAAAATTGCTTTAGGGAGCGAGACCTTTTCCTTTCTCAACTGAGGACATCCCCAAAACGCACGTCGGTCCTAAATCAGCAGGGCCGATGGGGGCTTCACGCGACTATCCAGCATGAGTTCTATCAGTCGGCGCGGCGGCGAATCGTTTTCAGTCATGCTGGCGTTGCTCTCTGGGTGATGCATGGTACAGAGCGACACCACATTTGCCCGCGCCGATCAGTGAATGTGCGTCATTGAGCCTGCCACCTCAGAAATAGGTAATGGCATCGCCCTCTCCATCGTCTTTTCTAATGCAAAAGCGGCAGATTTCGTAGGCATCCAGTCACGACAGAGTGTGATATACAAAATAGGAGTAGGGGCGTATCACGGCGGTGTGGCTGGGGCCTCAAACCCGGCACGTTGCCGGTCGAGTTTGCCCTGGTCATCATCTGTTGATGGGGGGGGCGGATTTGGTCAGGAGTTCAGATAAAGTTTGATTATTCCTGACCAAAATTTTTCGTCTTATTGTAAATGCAATCAGTTTACATTTTAATTTTCGCTGAGCGATGGAATCAGTTATTGAAAGCCAACTTTTAAAATTGACTCGCGATTAACCACCGTGCGATATTTTCTGGAACATATAGCCGTGGAGCGTATCTGACATCAGTGGCAGGTAGGATACCATCAATAGAGCGGTCAGCATCACGGCAATAGGCAGAAGATACTTCTCGTGGCGACGGTAAAAGCTGCCTCCGTGAACTTTGGCGGATTCCACTTCCTCGTCGCCGACCACCTGTCTTGTTAATAAGTGGTTAAGTGCCACCGGTGGTGACAAGTAGCCCAGTTCGAAGGCCGCTAGAGTGATCATCCAGAAGTGCAGGGGCTCAATTCCATTGGCGAACGCCACAGGAGCTATCGTGGCGTTCACCAGTAACACCGCGCCCATCGGATCCATGGTCATGCCAATGATTACCATAGTGATCACCAATATAGTCATTGCAACCCAGATATTGGCAAAAGTTTCAGGTAAGTTTTCCATCATCCCAGAACGTTCTACGATGCCACCAAGGCTTACCGACATGCCCATCAAAATCAACAAGGCACCGATATGTCCGGTGGTTTCATTGGTGGCAAAACGCAGTGAAGACTCTAGCTTCTCTCCTGTGCCTGGTTCAGGCTGGTGGTGAGGTTTTGCCGAGGGTTTTTTTACTAGATGCTGCAGAATCAGGCTGACACTAAGTAACATATTGCGCCAGAAAAGCTCCCAGAACAGGCTGTTAAGTTCATTTTTTGAAGTGCCAGTAGGAATGTTGCCGCTATTCAGGGCCTCCTGCATACCAGCCATATTGTAAGAGGAGTAGAGAATGAGGGGGACTAGCGTCAACGAGAAGACGTGTAGAGATTTTACGCTAAGTTTCTCGTAACACAGAATCGACAGCATCATTACAGGCAAAATGATGGGGGCGTAGATTTCGTTTAACTCCGCACCCAGAATATCTCGGAAAAATACTACCACCGTGCCCATGATGATTATATAGGGAAGCAGTGGGACCAGGCGTTTAAGACTGGCGGGTACTGCTTCAGATAAGGGTGCAATACGGGCGGGTGATGTGCGTACAAACTGGCTGTAAACGAAGAACAAGAACAAAGACAAAGAGAAAACCTTCAAGCCTGAGGAAAACATCTCATCTGTCGTCACTGCGTTATTCAATGCGGCAATAATCACTACCAGAAGACAAGGTCGAAGAACGACGCCGAGAGAGCCAGACATAGCAGTGGCTGCCAGAGCTAACTGCTTGCGGGCTCCGGCGCGAATCAGCTCATGGTAAACGGTGGCGCCAGCTGCGATTACAAAAATACCTGAAGCGCCGGTGAACGCTGTCGGGATTGCGGTAATTGCTAGCACGACAAAACACATGAGCTCTGGAGACATTTTCCAGGGTCGCAGTACATCAAATACCAGGTGGGCGAGTTTGGTTTGACGTAACATCATGCCTATCCAGATATACAGCGCGAGGCTCAAAAACAGTGTGGAAAGCTCCATGAGCATACCTAGGTATACACTTATTCCGTGATAGTAACCTTGTTGGGCGAACTGGATACCTGCGGAAATACACATGATGCTGTACAGCGGAATGGTCAGCAGCGATTTCCCCCAAGAGCCGCCATCGCTTAGATCTTTCGGCGGACGGAGCAACTGGTAGAACGCTGCCAGGCTGAGAATACTAAATCCTGCAATCCAGAACTGATGAAGATAGAAGTGATCAACGTTGACTCCATCTGCCACTGCGGATAATTCTGCACTGCGATAAACCCATGCTGACGCCAATAGCATCAGGTTTGCACTTAGCTGACCAACAGTTGAGACCAAATGATCCTTGCGCGTTTGAGCAGGCCGAAGTGCGATGTGGTGTCGGGAGAATGTAGCTGTTGCTGCACAGATTATGATAAGTAGGCAGAGTAAAAGGCGCTTGTAACCCCCAAGGGTGGTGACCAGATGGGCGACCCCTGTTTCCAGGTTGCGGAAGGCAATCACTCCAGGAGTGGCGTTCTCTTGAACCATCCTGTAGTCGCTCCATTTATTGCGACAAATGGAGCGGGATGACTCCAGCGATTGACGTATCGCTCCTTCGTTCACCTCTGATCCCAAAATTCCGGCTAATGGATCGGCCGCCATTCGTGCTTTCTTCTCGGTGATGGCCTTCTGGATCTCCTGTTCAATGTTAGGATCTGAATTACAGGTGGGGGCGCCGACAAGTCCCGCTGTTCGCAGCTTGAAGTAACCTTCCCATGTGCTCTCACCAATCTTGAGTAACTGGGAATGAATCACTTCGCCAGAGGCTAGAAAAATAGTGAGCAATAGCAGGATTATGGTTGGCAAGGAGGAAAGCCATTCTCCCGCGGATCGCTGTGCCATGCTCAAACTGGCAATATTCATCGGTACTTCCTTGCTCTATAAATTTATCGGTTACAAACGACAGGGTCGAACCGAATGTTTAAGGGAATTCTGAATATTTCGTAAAATGTGGTGATTCTCACTTCTTGGCTTTTGATCGGCCCATAGCGCTGATATTTAGCGCATCTTTCATGGTCGAATCACTACTTCGAAAGTTATAAGCATGAAAATTACGTGGTTTTGCCGCTTTGTAGGTTTGTTCTGGTTGACATTTGGTTAGTTGACCAAATAACATCGAAGGATGTCAACCTAAAGACAACCTGTTTCATTGGAGGAATTATGACTTCTTTGCCAATCCAGCCACGTAAAGTTGCTTTTGATGTCTCATCAGTGCCGCGGCACTGGAATGGCGGTGACCCCGTGCTGACCCGCTTCTTTGATGCCCTCTCAG
>OBIY01000032.1_pt1 | contig 55239 bp, 55 predicted proteins | sample 1519841 | NCBI WGS metagenome assembly OBIY01 (sample SAMN03019774, study PRJEB22545) | beach sand metagenome | biome: beach; feature: sea beach; material: beach sand | place: USA: Municipal Pensacola Beach, FL | collected 2010-07-30 | depth 30-40 cm m
CATGCTGGCGTTCGTCATCGTCGCGGGCGCCCGCCAGCTTGCGGGCCACCAGCGGTGCCAGTCGGTTACCGATACCGATATCTTCCAGCAGGTCGTCCAGCTCCACATAGCCGTTGCCGGCCAGTTCGCTGACCACCCGTTCGATGGGCAGATCATCCAGGCCCATGTCGTAGCTGTGCAGGGCTTTTTCCAGTAGTCGCTGCCCCAGCTCCACGGCATCTTCGCGTTGTTGGTGCTTCAGGAAGTGGCGAATGTTGGTGCGCGCCTTGCCGGTGACGACAAAGTTGAGCCAGGCCGGGTTGGGGGTGGCATTGGGGGCGGTGATGATCTTGACGGTCTGCCCCGATTCCAGTGGCGTGGACAGCGCGGCGAGCTTGCCGTCGATACGGGCCGCCACGCACTTGTTGCCCACCTTGGTGTGCACGGCGTAGGCAAAATCCACCGCGGTGGCGCCACCGGGTAGCTCCTTGATGTCCCCCTTGGGGGTGAATATATAGGCTTCGTCCGGGAACAGGTCCACCTTCACATTCTCGATAAACTCCATGGAGTTACCGGTCTTCTGCTGTAGTTCCAGCAGGCGCTGCATCCAGCTCTGGGTGCGGCTGTGGGTGGGCGTGCCCGGTTCGCCGTCGGACTTGTACAGCCAGTGGGCGGCGATGCCGTTGTTGGCCATGGCCTCCATTTCCTCGGTGCGGATCTGCATTTCCAGCGGAATGCCGGAGCGCGCCTTGAGGGTGGTGTGCAGGCTCTGATAGCCATTGGCCTTGGGGATGGCGATGTAATCCTTGAAGCGACCGGGGATCGGCGTGAAGTAATTGTGCACCGCCCCCAGTACCCGGTAGCAGGTGTCTACCCGGTCGACGATGATGCGGAAACCGAACACATCCATGATGTCCGCGAACGGTTTGTGCTGTTCTTTCATCTTCGAATAGATGCTGAACAGGTGCTTCTCGCGACCCAGGACCCGGGCTTCGATGCCTTCTTCTTCCAGGCAGTGCTCGAGGCTGGTCTTGATGGTGGTGAGGATTTCCTTGCGATTGCCGCGGGCCTTCTTCACCGCCTGGCCAATCAGCTTGGCGCGCATGGGGTGAATGGCATGGAACGCCAGGTCCTCGTACTCCACGCGCATGTTGTACATGCCCAGCCGGAAGGCGATGGGGGCGTAGATTTCCAGGGTTTCTGTGGCGATACGGCGGCGTTTTTCAGCACGCATGACATGCAGGGTGCGCATGTTGTGCAGACGATCGGCCAGCTTGATCAGAATGACCCGGATATCCCGGGTCATGGCCAGCATCATCTTGCGCAGGTTTTCCGCTTGCTGTTCGGCCTTCGATTCGAACTTGATCTGGGCAATCTTGGAGACGCCATCGACCAGCTCGGCCACTTCTTCGCTGAATTCCTCGGCCAGTTGTTCCTTGCTGATGCCGGTATCTTCGATCACATCGTGCAGCATGGCCGCCATGAGCGAGGCATGGTCCATGTGCATGTCCGTGAGAATGTTGGCCACGGCCAGAGGGTGGGTGATGTAAGGGTCCCCGGTGCGCCGGTACTGGCCTTCATGGGCCTGCTCGGCGAAATGGTAGGCGCGTACGACCTGGGCGATCTGCTCGTCGTCCAGATAACTGCGTAACCGTTTTTCCAGGTTATGAATCGTGGGCAAAAGGCCTCGTCACGCCCTTGGCGAGTAGCAAGTAAGAAGTACCTGTTAGCTTAGATTTGAGGGCAGGTTTTGTCTATGACAAGGAGACATGCAACGGGTGATAACCCGCAGAGGGAATAACTATCAGGGAAATGCAGGCAACGAGAAGGCAGGTGCCTTCCGGTTTCCGCTCCTGCGCGGGTGCGCAGGAGGGCAAAGGTGGCGCGCTTATTCGCCGAAAGACTGGGTCAGCAGTGCCAGCTCGTCCACGTCGGCGCTGCGGTCAGCCATGGGGCTGTCCACGGATTCGGCCGTGACGTGACCTTCAGCAATTTCACGCAGGGCCACTACGGTGGGCTTGTCGTTTTCCCAGGCGACGCGGGGCTCTTTGCCACCGGTCTGCAGTTGGCGGGCGCGTTTGCCTGCCACCAGCACCAGCTCGAAGCGGTTATCCAGTTGTTCCAGGCAATCTTCAACGGTTACACGGGCCATGCTGTTCTCCTACAGGCGGGTGCCACCACCGGGCAACACCAACTCAAATTCGCAAGGCGGGGATTTTAATGGCGAAAGCTTGATCAGTCCAGTCTCGCAGGCCCGCAGCCTTAGTGGCGACGATCGCGGAGCAGGTCTTCCAGGGTGCTGGCCAGCCGCGCTTGCTGACGGGGAGTGTCCAGACGGCGAGCCTCGACGATGGCTTCCAGCTCGTAGAGGGCCCGTTGAAAGTCATCGTTGACGATCAGGTAATCGAACTCGGCGAAGTGGCTCATTTCGTCCTGGGCACCGTCCAGACGGCGCTGGATTACCGCATCATCGTCGGTCTCCCGACCACGCAGGCGTTGGGCAAGGATGTCCAGAGAGGGGGGCAGAATGAAGATGCTGACGGCATCGGGCAGCTGTTTGCGGATCTGGGTGGCCCCCTGCCAGTCGATTTCCAGGATCACATCTTCGCCGCCGTTAAGGGTCTGCTTTACCCAATCGGCGCTGGTGCCGTACAGGTTGCCGAACACTTCGGCGTGTTCCAGAAAGCGCCCTTGTTCGACCTGGCGGACAAAGCTGTCGCGGTCAGTGAAGTGGTAGTTGACCCCGTCTTCCTCGCCCGGCCGCATGGTGCGAGTGGTATGAGACACCGAAATGCGCAGCCGTGGCACCTTCTCCACCAGGGCGGCGACAAGGCTGGTCTTGCCGGCGCCAGAGGGGGCGGAAACGATATAGAGCGTGCCTTTGTCGGCCATGATGACGGTGTCCTGTGATCCCGGTAAAAGGCGCATTATAGGGGGAAGGTTGCGGCCCGTCATACCCGCTGCGCCCGAGGTTCTGTTCCTCCGGCGCAGCGCGCTGGTGGGGTTACGACACCAGCAATGGGCGCCCGTAGACGATTTTGTTGGTCAGTCGCGTGATCAGATCCGCTTTTTTGCCCTGGATGCGGCGGCGCGCTTCGATCTGTGAGGGAATCCAGCGCAGGTGTACCGGCACACACTTCATGGCCGTTCGGATCAGGCGCACATCCATGTCGAACTTTTTCTGCACCTCGGGGGTGACCTCGGGCATGCCGAAAGGCCTGCGCAGGGAGTCTGGCAGCAGTACGGCAGTATGAATGCGATGGCGGTTGAGGAACGGCATTAGCCAGGGGCGCATGCTGAACAGGTAGTCCACCAATTCGCGGCCCACCGTACCTACCGCCAGCAGATCGGACGTCACCACCTCGTTGAACCAGGCCACATAGGCATCCCAGTTCTCCGGCATGGCCTGTTCGGGAATGCCGAACAGGAAGGCAAACAGTTTTGATTCCTCATAATACTGTTCCCGCTCGGCCTGGCTGAGCGCGCCATAGAACATTTCGTGGACCCGCAGGGCGACGATCCACAGGGTGGCGTGCACCCACAACAGCGCTTCTACCTGGTTGGCGAAGTACTGGCTTTGTTTCTGGGTACGCCCGGTGGACTCGGAGATCTGGCCGGTGATTTTTGCATGAATGTTGTGTACCCGTACGGCCGAGTCCAGCACCTGGTCCAGATTGCCGAAGACCATGGAGTGCACATTCAGAAAGGTGCGTTGCAGTCGGCCCATGGGGTCTGTCTGGGTCTGGGAATGCTGATCAATGGCCTGGGAGACCCAGGGATGGGCCAGCTGCAACAGGTTGGCGGCGCCAGCCCCAAACATCACAGAGATATTGCCGTGAATCTTCCAGGCCATGGAGTCGGGTCCGTAGAGGCCGATGTCCGGGTCCAGCACTCGCTGGGTCATGATTTCCAGCTGTTGGTGTAACGCCTCTTTGGTCACGGCCTGGCTAAGGGCGGGATTGCGCGGTTGGATGGGCTTGTTGGGCTGGGGCTGCATAGGGTGTCCTCCATTGATTCGCCTCAGGCTAATCAAGCAGAACTTGCCAGTTTTGATGCAGATCAACTTTTCTGTCTCAAGGCGGCTGGCGGATACAGATTTCGTCATCGTGATGACAGCCAAACCCGGTGAAAGTAAACATGGAAAGGCGCAATATGGCGACACTGTCCAGTAACGGGTGTCCTTCTGCATGAGCAACAGTCCCCTCAGCGCCACTGTGGAATTCCAGCGTGATGGCATTCAGCACGGCTTTCTGAAACTGCCCTATTCCCATGATGGCTCGGCCTGGGGGCATGTGATGACGCCCATCACGGTAGTGCGCAATGGCGATGGGCCAACCGCACTGTTGACCGGGGGCAATCACGGTGATGAATACGAGGGCATTACCGCGCTGATCAAGTTGGCCAATCGTCTGCGGCCGGAGCAGATTCGTGGCCGGGTGATCATTCTTCCCATGCTCAATCATCCGGCGGTGGTCAATGGTAGCCGCACCTCGCCGCTGGATGGCGGTAACCTGAATCGCTGTTTTCCCGGCAATCCCGCCGGGACGCTGACAGAAAAACTGGCGGATTACCTGACCCGTTATCTGGTGCCGCTGGCGGATGTGGTGCTGGATATCCATTCCGGGGGCCGCACCCTGGATCTGCTGCCTTTCGCGGCGACCCATCGCATGGACGACAAGGCCTTTGAGGCGCGCTGTCTGGCGGGGGCCACGGCCTTCGGTGCGCCCTTCACCCTGTTCATGGCCGAACTGGAAGGGGAGGTGCTGTTCGACAGTGTGGTGGAAGCCCAGGGCAAGGTGTTTATCAGTACCGAACTGCGTGGCGGCGGCACCACCACGCCGGAGACGGTCGCGTTGGCGGAGCAGGGGGTGGACAACGTGCTGCGCTTTGCCGGGATCCTGCCTGGCGAGCCCGTGGAGGCCGTCTCGCAAGCGCTGGAAATTCCGGATGGCGACGCCTACCGGGTCAGCGAGCATGCGGGCATTCTTGAATTCACCGTGACGCTGGGCCAGTGGCTGCAGCAGGGAGAGGTGATTGCCCGGGTGTATTCGCTGGAGCGGACCGGCCAACCCCCGGTGGAGTATCGCGCTCCCTATGACGCCATGCTGCTGGGGCGTCGGCATCCTGCCCGGGTAAATATTGGCGATACCTTTGCGGTGCTGGCGGTGCCGCGGGTTTAATGGAGCCCGACGTGACTGATCGCAACGTGATTCCTTTCTCTTGATGACTTCAGCAAACAGGTCCGACATCCCGGTGGACTGGTCTTCCGTGATTCTGGACCCGGCATTTCTTGCCGGGCTCGACCGTATGGCGGCAAAGCGGTTTGTCCAGCCGGCACTGGCGGAAGAGGCCGCTGCGGCCATGCTGGACGCGCTTAGCGAAGCGGATTGGCAGCGTTTACGTGCTTTTGGTGGAAAAAGCGCACCGGCCACGTATGCCTATGCGGTCGCTGGCCGAGCCATGGAAGATTTTGCCCGTCGCCGTTTTGGGCGGCCCCGGCCCCCGCAATGGCTGCAGGAGAAGGGGCAGGCCTGGGTTCGGTTATGGCGGATGCTGTGTCTGGAGCGTCAGTGGCCGGAAACCCTTATGCAGGTGTTGGGTAAAGAGTTTGTCGACGGACTGGTACGTGAGGCGATTGCGGTGATCAAGCAGCGTATTCCGCGCTGTGGTGAACCGGGATTCTCGGAATGTTGTGTGACAGAGCTGGGGCTGGAGCAGTTGCCTGACGATGCCGGAGACAGCGTGGATCAGGCACTGGCCCGCACGCAACATCAGCACGCGTTGGCCGTGCTGGGTCGCTTGCTGAATCCTGCTGATGCAACCGTGGGGTCGGGTCCGTCTGATGAAGAAGACGTGCTGAACGAGCTGATCAGGCGTTTGGCTTTGACGGCAGACGATCGTTTGTTGCTGTCGCTCAGTTACGAAGACGGCCTCTCCAGTCGCAAGATTGCCACGCTGCTGGGAACCAGTGCGGCAACGGTGCAGCGCCGTCTGGCGGGCTTGCACCATCAACTTGAGCAGGCCCTGCGTGTGATGGGGCTGGCCGACACTACCGCTGCCGGGGAGGTGAACCTTGAATCCTGAAACAGAAAAAAGCCTGTTCAGGGCATTGCGGTATCAGGATCAGCCGTCCCTGCTGTCGAGGCCGGAGTTTGAGGGCTTTGCCACCACGGATGAGATTCTCGCCGCTCATGCCGACGGCCGGCTGACGTCGGCGCAGCAGGAGTGGCTGACGGTTGCGTTGGCCAACAGCAATATACTTCGGCAGCAGTGGGTGGCCTTGCTGGAGTCCCGGGAGACGGTGGCGGCACGACAGGGTGTCTGGCGGCGTTTCGCCATGGCCGGGGCGGCGGCCAGTGTGCTGCTGGCGGGTGTGTTGGTGTTTGTGAATGACCCGCCCCAGGAGTTCTCTCCGCCGGCGTCGCCCATGGCAGAATCCCACCCAGCCCCACAGGCAAGGGCGCAGGTGGACGCCCCGATGCACAAGCAATCGTCTGCCGATCAGTCGTTCGCGTTCGAAGACAGGGCTGAGCCGCCACAACGCCCGGCGGCGGCTCTGGCGATGCCCGTTCCGGATTGGAATGGGTTCATGGCCGTGTATGCCGGTGATCAGGCGCATCTTTCTGATAGCCCGGAGGGGCGTTTCCAGGCATTGGCGCTATCGCTTCGGCACTTGCAGCAAGAGGACTGTTCTGTGGCGGCGGCGCAGACGTTTCTGCAACGGCTTACACTGTCCCGCCAGGATTATCCCGCCCCATTATCGCCGCTGGAGCCGGGCTTGACCGCAGACGCATGTGCTCTGGGGGAACAGCTGATACAGATGGCACGGCAGGCCGTGGGGCAATAGCAATCGCAGGGTAACGTCTTGTTGTCGCAGGTTCCTTCGAAAACGGGTCACAGTTCCTGAAGCAATTGTCCAGGCTGTCCGTCTCATTAAGGAAACCGACCTTGATGGAGATCGACATGAGCCTTACCCGTCCCATTGCAACGCTGCAACGTTACCGTTCCCTGATGCCCTCTGGTCCACTGGCTGTGGGCTTGTGTACGGGGGTCCTGACGCTGTTGAGCGCGGGTTGCCAAAACGGCGGCCAGGAAACGCTGGCGGACAGTCAGACGGGCCAACCGGCCCAACGAGAGCAGCTGCTGGTGGATGCCATGGCCTCACCGGCGCGGATGCAGCCGCAGGCCAAAATGATGGCGATGCCGGCGCCGCAGCCCCTGCCGCAGCCGTCCCGTGACCGCTTTGAGGCGGTTGAAGAAAACACCGTCAAGCAGGCTTCTGTTGATCCGGTGTCGACGTTTTCCATTGATGTGGATACCGCGTCCTACAGCTTCTCCCGGCGGATGATCAACGAGGGGCGGCTGCCGACTCCGGACGCAGTGCGCCTGGAGGAGTGGGTCAACTATTTCGATTATGACTACACCGCCCCGGCCAGCCCGGATACACCGTTCAGCACCGGGGTGACAGTGGTGGAATCACCCTGGACTGCAGGCAACAAGCTGGTGCATATCGGCATCAAGGGTTATCAGGTGGACGCCTCCAGCCGTCCCCGCGCCAATCTGGTTTTCCTGCTTGATGTCTCCGGCAGTATGGGCGCGCCGGACAAGCTGCCACTGCTACAGCAATCGTTATCGATGATGGTCAAGGACATGCACCCCGAGGATAGCGTGGCCATTGTGGTGTATGCCGGGGCCTCCGGGGTGGTACTGCCGCCCACGGCCGTGAAAGACCGTACGGCGATTACCCAGGCCCTGAGCCGCTTGCAGGCGGGCGGCTCTACCGCTGGAGGGGAGGGTATCCAGCTGGCGTATCAGCTGGCAGAACAACACTTTGATGAGAAGGCCATCAATCGAGTGATTCTTGCCACCGATGGTGATTTCAATGTTGGCGTTACAGACCCGCGGTCACTGGAGGCGCTGGTCAGTCGCCAGCGCGAGAAGGGCATTTACCTGTCTGTCCTGGGGTTTGGCCAGGGCAACTATAACGATCATTTGATGCAGACCCTGGCCCAGAACGGCAACGGGGTGGCGGCCTATATCGATAACCTCAACGAAGCGCGCAAGGTGCTGGTAACAGAATCAACCTCGTCGCTGTTCACCATTGCTGAAGACGTGAAAATTCAGGTGGAGTTCAACCCGGCCACCGTGCAGGAGTACCGTTTGCTGGGTTACGAAACCCGCGCGCTGGAGCGTGAAGATTTCAATAACGACAGCGTGGACGCCGGGGAGATCGGTGCTGGCCATACCGTCACCGCGCTTTACGAAATTACCCCGGCAGACAAGACGCCGTTAATCGACCCCCCGCGTTATGGTGCCAGGGAGAATGCGGCGACCGCAGGGGCGCAGAGCAACGAGTATGCGTTCATCAAGTTGCGTTATAAGCGGCCGGGGGAATCCCGTTCCCGACTGCTACAGACACCGGTAGCCATGAGCCAGCCGGCCCTTTCTGCAGAGGCTCGCCAGGAGGTGGAATTTGCTGTGGCGGTGGCGGGCGCTGCCCAGATCATCAAGGGCAGCAAGTTCAGCGGCAACTGGACCCTGGAGGAGGCGATTGCATTGGCACAGAACAATCGCGGCGAAGATCCGTATGGTTATCGGAGTGAGTTTGTGCAGTTGCTGCGTCAGGCGCAGGTCAGCCGGGACATCTGAGGGCCGGTGTGCCCCGTGATGAATTTCGCCCGGCAAGGCCGGGCGGCGTTCAGCGGAACAGGGTGGGGGCCAGTAGCTCCCATTGAGCGGGCCAGTCCTGGCTGGGTTTCTGCTTGAAACCGGAACGTACAAACTGGGCAATGCGGCCTTCTACTACGGCCAGCAGCAAGTTGGCGGTGATCGTGGGGGTGGCCTGGGTGCGTAGCCCTTCCTTGAATTCCGCGTCGCGCAATACCTGTTTGAGCTGGGTCTCCACGCGGTCGTAGAACTGCTGGATACGTTGGTGCAGGCGCTCGTTTTCACCGGTAAGGGCATCACCGGTGAGCAGTCGGGTAATGCCCGGGTTGCGCTCGGTGAAGGCCAGCATCAGTGCGAGAATCTGCTCCACCTGACTGGCGGCGCTGCCGTCTTCGGTGATGCGATTGATCCGCGAGAAAATCGCTTCTTCAATAAAACTGATCAGCCCTTCGAACATTTTCGCCTTGCTGGGAAAATGCCGGTAGAGGGCCGCCTCGGAGACACCCACTTCGCGGGCCAGCCCGGCGGTGGTAATCCGCCCTCCGGGTTCGGCTTCCAGCATGTGGGCGAGCGACTGCAGGATCTGCTCTTTGCGAGACGGTTTCTTGTCTGTCATGAATCGTCGTTCCCCAGTGATTGTTCTGTTGTAGCGATGCATCTGATGGCAAGGTGCCTTCCCCCTGGCACCTTGCTCGGGTTGTTTGTGCTCAGTCCTTGCTGATCAGGGTGCCGATGCCTTTGTCGGTCAGGATCTCCAGCAGCACGGCGTGGGAGACGCGGCCATCAATGATGTGCGAGGTATGCACACCGTTCTGGACTGCTTCCAGGGCGCAGCCGATTTTCGGCAGCATGCCGCCGTGAATGGTGCCGTCCTTGATCAGGTCGTTCACCCGGTCCGCATTGAGACCGGTGAGGACCTTGCCTTGCTTGTCTTTGAGACCGGCCACGTTAGTCAGCAGGATCAGCTTTTCCGCGCGAAGGACTTCGGCCACCTTGCCGGCCACCAGGTCGGCGTTGATGTTGTAGCTGACGCCGTCATTATCGACCCCGATGGGGGCAATCACCGGGATGAAATCACTGCCGGAGAGCAGGTCGATAACGCGGGTGTCGATGCCCTGCACTTCGCCCACATGACCGATGTCGATGATCTCGGAGGTCTTCAGGGCCGGGTCGTTTTCGTCCTGGGCCTTGAGCAGCATCTTGCGCGCCTTGATCAGTCGGCCGTCCTTGCCCGTCAGGCCGATGGCCTGACCGCCGTTGTGCTGAATCAGGTTGACGATGTCCTTGTTGACCAGCCCGCCGAGGACCATCTGTACCACGTCCATGGTCTCTCGGTCGGTCACCCGCATGCCCTGAATGAATTTGGATTCCTTGCCCAGGCGCTCCAGCAGGCTGCCGATCTGTGGGCCACCGCCATGGACGATCACCGGGTTGATGCCCACCTGTTTCATCATCACCACATCACGGGCAAAGCTGTTCTTCAGCTCGTCGTTTTCCATGGCGTTACCGCCATATTTGATGACCACGGTGGTGCCGGTAAAACGCTGAATATAAGGCAGCGCTTCAATCAGAATCCGGGCGGTATCGTGCGCACTGTTGGCGTCCATCATGTCTCCTGAACGTGGGCGGTGAATTCCGGGCAGGGAGGCAATGGCCTGTGCCATTGCCTCCCTGCGAAGCGGGATTATACGGGAAAAACCGCAGTTTCGCGTTGCCCGGAACGGTGCCTCTAGAACGGCACGTCCAGGCTGTCGTCAACGGCTTTCAGGTGGTTGCGGAACTGGGTCTTGACCCGTTGCAGGGCTTCCTCGTCGCGACCTTCAAAGCGGGCGACCAGTGAGGCGGTGGTGTTGGAGGCCCGCACCAGGCCCCAGCCATCCGGGAAGTCCACACGTAGTCCGTCAATGGTCGTGGGGCGGCCGCCGGCAAATTGCTCGGCGCGGGCGCTAAGTGCATCCACCAGCTGGAACTTCTTGTCTTCCGCTACCTCAATGTAGAGAGCGGGCGTGGTAATGCCGGTCTTCAGGCCGGCAAACACCTGGCTGGCCGGATCATCGAGTAGCGACAGGATTTCCAGCAGGCGGCAGCCGGCATACATGCCGTCATCGCAGCCAAACCAGCGATCCGCAAAAAAGATGTGACCACTGATTTCGCCAGCCAGAGGGGCGCCGGTTTCTTTCATCTTGGCCTTGATCAGGGAGTGCCCGGTTTTATACATCATCGGACGGCCGCCGCTCTTGCGGATGATAGCCGGAAGGGCGCGGCTGCATTTCACGTCGAACAGGATGTCGGCGCCGGGGGTGCGGCCGAGCAAATCGCGGGCGAACAACATCAGCAGGCGGTCAGGCCAGATAATTTCGCCCCGATTGGTGACCACGGCAACCCGGTCGCCATCGCCATCGAAGGCCAGGCCGAGATCCAGCTGTTCCTGTTGAACCATGCGCACCAGGTCTTGCAGGTTGTCCGGGTTGCCCGGGTCCGGGGCGTGGTTGGGGAAGTTGCCGTCGATATCGGTGTATAACGGTGTGACTTCGCAGCCCAGCTGGGTGAACAGGCGCGGCGCCAGCTCGCCGGTGGCGCCATTACCGCAATCGATAGCGATCTTCAGCGGGCGGGCCAGCACGATGTCGTTGACCACGTCGTTCAGGTAGCGGTCGGTAATGTCGCGTTGCTCTTCTCTGCCGCGGCCTTCGGAGAAGTCCCGGGACTTGATGCGTTCCTTGAGCGACTGAATACGATCACCAAACAGGGTCTCGCCATTGATGACGATCTTCATGCCGTTGTGGGACGGAGGGTTGTGACTGCCGGTGACCATGACGCCGGTCTGGGTTTCCAGCACCTCGGTGGCGTAATAGAGCACCGGGCTGGGTACCAGTCCCAGGTCGATGACGTCACGACCGGCTTCCAGCAACCCCTTGATCAGTGAGCGGGTCAGCTCCGGGCTGGACAGGCGACCATCGCGGGCTACCAGTACGGTTTGCTGGCCGGCATCGCTGGCTTCGGTGCCGATAGCCCGGCCTAGCAGGTAGGCAGCCTGGGCGGTAAGGGACACGCCAGCCACGCCGCGAATGTCGTAAGCACGGAAGATATCATCCGGCAGGGACTCGGTTTGTTGCTCATCGGTCAGCAGGATGCCGTCATCCATTTCTTCGGCGATTTCCATGGGGGCGGCTTCCGGCGTTTTGCGGGCTTTGCGCACTCCGCCTCGCTCCCGTAATTTCTCAACGGTCTTGGCGTGGGCGGTGTTAACAGTCTGGAAAATGTCGAAGTGAAAGTGGTTGCGGGCGGTGACGCCGGGCTGTCGTGCCAGCTCGTCGCTGTAGCGGATCAGCTCGGCGGCATCCTGGCGCAGGGCGCGTGCCAGCAAGCGGTTCACGACCAGAGTGACCAGTAGCAGCAAGACAACCGAAAGCCCGATGGCCGCTGTTGCCAGTACCACGAGTTGGCTGTCGGCACGGGGCAGGACGACAGTGGCCTTGACGGGGCCCGCAGAGGCCGTGCTTTTTGCTCCATTGGCGCTCTGTCCGTTGGCAAAAATACCGGCATTGCCAAACTTGATTTCCAGTTTGGCGCCATCGGGGAGGGCTGCATTGACCAGCGTTGACAAGGACGCAAGGGAGCGGGTCAGGAGCAGGGTGCCATTCTGGTTTTTGGTGGCGCGCGCAATCACCAGTTCAGGGGGCTTTCCGGCAATCACAACCGGTTTGGGTTGTTGGCCCAGTCGGACTTCTTTCAATAATTCCTGGGCCGTGTAACTGAACTGGCTGGTGTCCGCGCCACGGCGGGGCACCAGGATCAGGGTTGAGTCGGGTTGCCATAAATGGGGGGAGGCATTGAACTGTGTCAGGGTGTTGTTGGCGAGAGCATTTTCCACTTCGGGGCGATCGGCCAGCAGGTCGAGTTGGGTGCTGGCCTCGTGAATCAGACCCCGTACCTGATTGGCTATGGCGGAAGCCAGTGCCTTGGCCTGGCTTTGTTCAAGCGCGACCTTTTCATGGTTGCTCTGGTAGACAAACAGGCCGCCAATACTCAATACAATAGCCGCGATGCCAGTGACCATTAATGGCAGGATTTGCTTCATGGCGCTGACCGTCATGGGCTTGTCGCCGTTGTTCTTGTTCTTTCCCATTATCCCCTCCAGAAACCCGTCTCTTAAGGACGTTATTATTAATGGCGGCCGCTGTGACCAAAGCCCCCGCTTCCCCTTTCGCTGGCGCTGAAGTTGTCGACCTGTTCGAGTTCTACCTGCATGACCGGGACAATCACCAATTGGGCAATGCGCTCGCCGGCTTCGATGGTGAAGGGCTGCTGGCCGCGATTCCAGCAGGATACCATCAGCTCTCCCTGGTAATCGGAGTCGATCAGCCCCACCAGATTGCCGAGCACAATGCCGTGTTTGTGGCCCAGCCCGGAGCGGGGCAGGATCATGCCGGCGAAGCCGGGATCGCTAATATGGATAGACATGCCTGTGGGTAGTAACTGGGTGTCACCGGGAGCAAGGGTGAGGGGTTCCTTGACCATGGCGCGCAGATCCAGTCCCGCAGAGCCATCGGTCGCGTAGTGGGGCAAAGGGATGCTGTCGCCAAGGCGGGGGTCCAGAACCCGGTACTGCAGTTTCATCGGTGTGTCCTTGTGGTTGGATTCAGTCTTTATACCGGATCGCAATCAGTTCAATAAGCTGTTTGGCGATTTGTGTCTTGGATGCCAGTGGCAGCACCTTGTGGCCGCCAGGCCAAATCACGGTGAGGGCATTGTTGTCGCTGTTGAATCCCACGTTACTGCCCGAGACGTCGTTGGTGGCAATCATGTCCAGTTTCTTGTTGACCAGCTTGCCCTGGGCATAGGCCATGACATCCTGGGTCTCGGCGGCAAAACCGACAGTGAAGGGCCGCTTGTTGTGTTCAGCTACAGAGGCAACGATGTCGGGGTTTTTCACCAGTGTCAGATGGATTTCTTCGGTGGACTTCTTGATCTTGTGATCGGCTGTCACGGTGGGGCGATAGTCGGCTACGGCAGCGGTGGCGATAAAGACGTCACAGCCTGTTTCGACTACCTCCATACAGGTCTCGTACATATCCACTGCGCGCACCACATCAATCCGATCCACCCGGTTGGGCGTGGGCAGATTCACCGGTCCGGCAATCAGGGTGACGCGAGCGCCAGCTTCGGCGGCGGCCTCTGCCAGCGCAAAGCCCATTTTCCCGGAGCTCTTGTTGGTGATGTAGCGCACCGGGTCGATGGCTTCCCGGGTGGGGCCGGCGGTGATGACCACATGTTTGCCGGTGAGCAGGGAGTAATCGAACACTTCGGCGGCCTGCTGGATGATCTCCAGGGGTTCCAGCATGCGCCCTGCGCCCACATCACCGCAGGCCTGGCTTCCGGAACCGGGGCCGAAAACATGAATGCCTTTCTCTTGCAGGATAAGCAGGTTCTTCTGGGTGCTGGTGTCCGCCCACATTTGCTGGTTCATGGCCGGCGCGATGGCAATGGGGGCGCCCGTTGCCAGACACAGGGTGGAGAGCAAATCGTTGCCGTGCCCATGGGCCAGGCGCGCCATGAAATTGGCAGAAGCTGGAGCAATTAACACCAGGTCGGCCCAGCGAGCCAGTTCAATGTGGCCCATGGCGGCCTCGGCAGCCGGGTCCAGCAGGGTGGTATGAACCGGGTGGCCGGATAGCGCCTGCATGGTCAATGGGGTAATGAACTCGCAGGCGCCCTGGGTCATCACGACCCGGACCTGAGCTCCCGCGTCCTGAAGGCGGCGGACCAGATCGGCGGCCTTATAGGCGGCGATGCCACCGGTGACTCCCAGGAGGATGCGCTTGTTGACCAGACGTTGCATGCAAAAACCCTTAATGGCTGACGGCAATCATGGCAAATCTCTCCTGCCACGGAGCCCGCGAACGGCGAATAATTCAGGCGCATAGGGTAGCACTAAGGGGAGTGCTAAGGGACTCCCCGCCAATCCAGTACCTTAATGCACGTTCTGCTGCATGAGATTCTGGTACTGGAAGGTAATGGCATCCATGCGCGAGAGGATGGAATCGGTGGTCACGGCGATTACCGTGGGGACGTAGCGGCCACTGTCTTCCAGCTGGAAGCCGGTGCGTGAGAAGTCCCATTGATTGCGTACCCGTTGCAGGGCGTCACGTAGCTCGTCGGTGTTGCTGGGATAGCGTTCCAGTTCGTTGAGGGAGCGGTCGAACAGGGTGATGGCATCATCCAGTTCCTGCTTCAGGCTGTCGGAGCGGACCCGCCAGGCGCGTGCCACGTACACCTTGGCGATCTTCTGCGAGAGCATGCGCTGGCGGCCGGAGAGGTTAACGAGCCGGGCACTGTCGATCCCGGAGTGGGCTTCGATGGCTTTGACCACGTCATCACAGGCTTTCAGAAGCGCCAGGTTGTCCTCCATCAGCAGGGAGGCGCCGGTCTTGCTGGGGGCGCTGATGATGCGTAGCCGGTGCGGAAACCACAGGGCCTCTACGGTATCCAGTTTGCTGTCGATGGCAGCCGTGGGGCTGTAGTCGCGTAGCATCAGCAGCTGTTCTTCAAACAGAGCGACGGCTTCGTCCAGTTGCCGCTGGGCTTTATCGGTCTGGATTTCTGCGCCAATCAGCAAGTGGTTCTTCATCATTCGCTGGGTGAGCATGCGCTGGCGCCCTGAAATGTTGACGGCTTCGGCATCATTGATAGCCATGACCGGAGTCGGGATAAGCAGGGGCAGGAGCAGGGCAACAAGCGGAAGGAGCAGGCGTTTCATGGTCGTATCTCATGCTGTTGTTGTTTGTGCGGGCGTTGACGACAGGGGTGGAGCAAGGACTGGGCCAGTGGTGTGTTGCTATGAAAATCAATGAGTTGGTGGCTGACAGCGATAAAGCGGGCCTTTTTGGCGCGCCATTGCCGCCCACTGCTGGTGCATAAAGGGGCGTTTTGATCACTTCAGGGGAGCGTAATGGCGATTACTGACTGGCCCGTGGATGAGCGGCCCAGGGAAAAGCTGCTAAGCCGTGGGGCCGAATCACTCAGTGATGCAGAGCTGCTGGCGATCTTCTTGCGCACTGGTCTGCGAGGTGTCACGGCAGTGGACCTGGCCCGCCAGCAGCTGGCTGCTGGCGGGGGGTTGCGGGCGATGTTGGACAGCAGCCCGGAGGTGATGGCGCGGCTGCCGGGGATGGGGGTGGCCCGCCGTGCATTGTTGCTGGCGGCGCTGGAGCTGGGGCGGCGCTATCTGGCGGAACCGCTGGAGCGTGGCATGCCCCTGGATAATCCGGACAAGGCCGGGCAATTACTGACGGCCCGCCTGCGCGGTTTGCCCTATGAGGTGTTTGCCTGCCTGTTTCTGGACAACAAGCATCGGCTGATTGCTTTCGAAAAGCTGTTTCAGGGCACCATTGATGCGGCGGCGGTGTATCCCCGTGAAGTGGTACGGCGTGCGATGGAGCTCAACGCCGCGGCGGTGATCCTGTCCCATAATCACCCTTCCGGGGTTGCCGAACCGAGCCAGGCGGACCACGCGATTACCCGGCGACTGGTGGAGGCTCTGGGGCTGGTGGATATCCGTGTGCTGGACCACCTGGTGATCGGTGACGGAGGCTGGGTCTCGTTGGCCTCCCGTGGGGCGCTTTAACCAGGGGCTGAGTGGCGGAAATGGCTCGTTACGCTCACCCCTTCGGCTGATCTGCGTTTGGGTTCTCGGCGAAGGTCGATCTCCGCGGGGTTTGTGGCAGCCATCGTAACCCATTGAATGTTGGTGAATCCGGGCGTGGATCCAAGATAGCGCTTGAATCCTGACCAGCGTACTGGTATAAAACGCGCCTTTTCCGGGGCTCTACCGTCCCCCGCAAGAAGATTTACGGAGCAAGACAATGTCCAAAGTTTGCCAGGTGACCGGTAAGCGCCCTGTAACGGGCAACAACATTTCGCATTCGCACATCAAAACCAAGCGTCGTTTTGAGCCGAATCTGCATCATCACCGTTTCTGGGTTGAGTCCGAGAAGCGTTTCGTTCGCCTGCGCGTCAGCTCCAAGGGCATGCGCATTATCGACAAGAAAGGCATCGATTCCGTTCTGGCGGAAATCCGTGCCCGCGGCGAACGCGTTTAAGACTGAATTAAGGAGTTAACCCATGGCTGGTCCGATTCGCGAAAAGATTCGTCTGGTGTCCTCTGCGGGCACTGGCCATTTCTACACCACCACCAAGAACAAGCGTCTCCATCCTGAAAAGATGGAAACCAAGAAGTACGATCCGGTTGTGCGCAAGCACGTTGCCTACAAGGAAGCCAAGATCAAGTAACTTGATCGATAGGGTTCCACCTGGCAATACGGACGGAAAAACCCGGGCAGCGCCCGGGTTTTTTTATGGGCGACATTTGTCTGTTTCGCCGGGATTGTTGTTGCCGCCAGGGTGGGCGTCGACGGTTTGCGGGCAGGAGTGACGTCTTGATGCAAATTGAGACATGTGTCACATTTTGAAAGTGATACCGCTTGTCGCCAAGATGACTCCAATTAGCGCCGGATCGCACGTGCCCCTTGAGATTGCGGCCGCCAAGGCGTGTTATTGATTCAGCTACATAAAGCCAACGGACTGTTGCTTGTAGCTTTCACAAGACGCGAATAGCATTTCAGTATTGGATTCATATTTGCGCATATGAAGCGCATAACATAGGGAAATGAAGGGAGAGTACCCATGAGCAGTATCAAGCAGTTCTACCACGCCGTTTTGATGCGGTTGTATGGTGGGGTTTCCGGCACGGCACGGCACCAGCGTGGAGCCAGTGCACTGGAATATATCGTGCTGGCAGCCGCCCTGATCATCATCATTGGCGTACTGGCAACCAACACCACGGTACAGGACGCCCTGAATAGCGCATTTTCCGACCTGTTTTCCGATGCCTCAAATGGCGGCGGCGGGACCTGATCCCGGTATCTTGAAGGGCATCTTCACGTGAAAGGTCGTTACCCTGAATCCGGCGCGGTTGCGCTCGAATTCCTTATGCTGTTTCCGTTCGTGGTAGCCATGCTCTACGGTTCGGCGGTATACGGCCTGACCTTTTTCGCACAGTATCGTATGCAGAGCGCGGTGGATGGCGCGGTCGAGACCGCGCTCTACCTCGACCGCTCCCGGTTTTCAGACAATCTGGGTAGCGCAGTGACGACACGCGCAAACACGGCATTGGCTGCGTTGGTGGCGCAGTTGCCACCGAGCCTCCGTGATCTGGATACCAGTGCCGCTTGTGCACTGGAAACAGTGGGGGGGGTGGAAATGTTGCATTGCCGGTTGGTGTATCCGAATTATCAAACCAACCCGGTCGTGCCCGCATTGGATTTTGGCATGCTGGGGGAGTTTCCGCCGCTGCCTGCGCAGCTGGATGTGGACGCCAGGGCGGCTTTCTGAGTAAAGCCCTGAGCGGTCTGGCATAACAAACAGAACAGACAGGGATGTTCCGGAGCGAACATGGGTTCTAGATTGTTGTACATGTTGCCCGCGCTGGTGGTTGCGCTGGTGGCTCTGATTCTCGCCCTCGCCGGGCTAAACCGCGACCCTGCTCCCTCTCTGGGGGTAGATCAGCAACGTGAGCGTGAAACTCAGCCCCAGGCGCCTGCCTATCGATATTGGGTCGTGACCGAAAGCCTGAACGTAGGCGACACCCTGGAGGAAGAATCGCTTGCGGTGGTGTCTTCCCCTGCCCCTATCGCCAATGTGCTGAATGCCGATGAAAAGGTTGTCGGCAAGGCCCTTCGCCAGTTTGCCCGCCCGGGTGAGCTGCTATCTCGCAATCATCTTGAACCGGGGGGGACGCTACCGGGCAACGTGCCTGCCGGGTTCCGTGCGGTAGCCGTGGCCGTTGATGATGTGGTGATGGCCGGTGGGCTGCTGCAGCCGGGCGATCTCGTGGATGTGGTTGTGGCGTTCCGCAAGGGCATGGAGCGCGATAACCCGGCCGCGATGGTGCTGCTCAACCATGTTCAGGTACTGGCGGTGAAAGGCGCGATGGCGGTAGCAGATACCGAGGCGGCCAGCGAGGCTCAGCGCCGCAATCACACTGTGGTACTCGCTGTGCCTGGGGAAAAGGTGCCGTCATTGTTGCTGGCAGCAGAAGAGGGTGTGCTGCGTCTGGCGGTGGTGGCCAGTGAAGACAAAGCCGTGGCCGACACGTCCAGGGCGGGCAAGCCGGTTTACTTCCGGGATCTGTTCCCGGCGGGCAAGAAGTCGGCTCCCAAGGCTGCCCCGGGGCAACGGGTAGAAGTTTACGAAGGATCGGATTCAAGGAGCACCTATGTACGTTAAAGCATGGAGTCGGGCGCTGGTGCTGCTGCTGGCGGGTTGTGTCAGTGTGGTGAGCTGGGCGGAGGGTTTCAGTGGCTCCATGCGGGTGGCCCCGGGAGACCAGAAAGTCCTGTCGTTCCCCGCGGCAGTGGCAAAAGTAGCTACATCTGATCCGGCGGTGGCCGCGTTAACGGTGACGGGCAGCCAGGAGTTATTGCTGACCGCCAAGGAAGAAGGTTCTGCTGTGCTGTCGATTTGGCTTCGTGGCGAAAGCAAGCCATTGCGCAGCACGGTTGTAGTGGCGACAACGCTGGGGTCGTCGTTGCCTTTCGGTACTCAGGTGCAAACTGATATCCGTGTGCTGGAAGTCAGTCGCTCTGAGTTGAACCAGATGGGTATCAGCTATAGCAATGTGTGGGATGGCGGGGCATCCGGTGCCGGGATTGCGGTACCGGGGGGCGGGTTCCAAACGCCCGGGGTGGCACCGGTGCCGATCAATTCAGAAGGCTTCAATCTGTTCAAGTTTGGTTCCAACTCAGTGGTGGCGATCAATGCGCTGGAAGCCGGCGGTTTTGCCTACACTCTGGCGGAGCCCTCACTCACCAGTCTGTCGGGCCAGAGCGCCAGTTTTCTCTCAGGCGGGGAGTTTCCGGTGCCAACGCGCAGCACCACAGACGGGGTGCAGATTGAGTTCAAGGAGTTCGGGATTGGCCTGAGCCTGACCCCCACGGTGATTGACGAATCGCAAATTATTCTCAAGGTCGCGCCGGAAGTGTCCGAGCTGGATTTTTCCGCCGGGGTGGAAACAGGCGGGGTCGCAGTGCCCGGGCTGCGGGTGCGGCGTGCCGAAACTACCGTTTCGCTGGCGCCCGGTGAAACCTTCATCATTAGTGGTTTGGTTAGCCGCAACACCATCAACAATAGCGACCGCCTGCCAGGCATTGGCAACATCCCGTTGCTGGGCGCCTTCTTCCGCTCCTCTCGCATTGAGAAGAATGACAAGGAGTTGGTGATGGTGGTAACGCCGCACCTGGTAACACCGCAGAACAGCACTGAGCCGCCGGTGACCTTGCCGGGAGCGGGCTATCACAACAGCAGCATGGGGTGGCTGGACATGGCCACAGAAAGTCGCCGCGGGTCGCAACCGATCCGTCATGGTCTGAGCTGGTGATGCCATGAGTGACCACGATATTGTTCTGTCCGTGGTGGATGACAACGGCCTGGAAACCTGGCTGGAGCGGGTGGTAGAAGAGCCGTTTCGTCTTGAGCAGGTGAGCCGGACAGACCTGACGCGTGTCTTGCGGTTATTGGAAGCGACCACGGCCCATGTGGTGATGGTGGAGATTTCCGAAGCCGATATGGACCAGTCGCTGGCCATCATTACCGCCCTGACCAGCGCCCGCCCCTGGGTGACGGTCATCACGGTATGCGGTCGTGCCAATCAGGACCTGCTGTTGCAGGCCATGCGCGCGGGTGCCCGGGATTGCTTTGTCGCAGGAAGCGATGCCTCTGATATCCGTGAGCGTTTGCGGCGACACCAGTTGCTGCGGGTTGGGCATTATGATGATCAGGTGCGTGCCACTCACAGCAACCTTGTGCTGGTCGCGTCTGCCAGCGATACCGTAGACACCCGTTTTCTGGCGCAAAATGTGGCGCTGGGCCTGAACCAGTTGTTTCCGGACCAGCGCTGTCTGGCCATCGACACGCAACCCAGTGGGCGCAGCATTTTTTATCTGGATATCCATAACGAGTACACCCTGGAGAACCTGCTCGCCAGTCCGGAGACCCTGGATGAAACCCTGATTGGTACTGCGTTGGAAGAGTATCGTCCGGGACTGCGACTGTTGGCTGGTGGCTTGCGCCGCGATGAGCTGGAAGGTGACCGCAGTGCGGATCTTTTCATCGCACTGAATCACCTGATGCAAATGTTTGATCGCATTGTCATCAACGTGGGTACCTTGCAAAGCCGCCATTGGGTGCGCGCGCTGGGCATTCATGCGCGTCACCTTTTGATTGCCATGCATCCACTGGTAGATCAGGCCCATGTGGTGCGCAGCCTGGGAAGCGAGTGGCGAGCGCACCTGGGCAAAGAAAGCCGTGTCAGTCTTGTCGTTGATGGCATTGATACACACGTGCCTCCATCGCTGGATGAGTTGGCCGAGACTGCAGGCATGCCGGTGCTGGCGGGGTTGCCTATGGATTGGCGTCACCGGTTGCTGGCGATGAATACCGGGTTGCCGGTACAGGAACAGGCGCCGCGTTGTCACTATGCGCGTTCGCTGCAGACGCTGGTGGGCAAATTGGAGCTAAGCCAGGATGAAGTGGTTGAACAGTCCTGGTGGCAGCGATTGCGGGGCAAGCGTTAACAGCGCGAGAGACGACAGGAGTCGGATGTGGCTGGGCGGATAGACGCAGAATACCAACAACTCAAGGACCGTACCCACCGCTGGGTTGTGGAGCGTCTGGACGAAGATGGTGTTGAGGTTAACGAAGCCAATAACGATGTGCTGGTTGAGTTTGTACGCAATGCGGTGGGGCAGCATATTGCCCTGAATCGGGTGCCGCTCTCGACTCAGGATCTCAACCAGCTGTCGCGAGACACTCTGGATGAAGTGATCGGCTTTGGCCCACTGGAACCATTGCTGGCTGATCCCAAAATCAACGATATTCTGGTGAACGGTCCTGATAGTGTGTTTATTGAGGTGGCCGGAGTTCTTCAAAAAGCGCCAGTAAGGTTTATCAACGATGATCATGTGATTCGAGTCATTCGCCGCATGCTTGCTCCCCTGGGGCGGCGTCTGGATGAGTCCAGTCCGATGGTGGATGCCCGGCTTCCTGATGGCTCCCGGGTCAATGCCATCATTCCGCCGCTGGCTCTTGATGGCCCGAGTATCAGTATTCGCAAATTTACCCGAAATCATCTTAGTGCTGATGCTTTGATCGAGAGTGGTTCGCTGACACAAGCTTGCCTGGACACCTTGATCAAAGCGGTAGAGTCACGTCGAAATATCATTGTCAGTGGTGGTACCGGTACCGGTAAAACCACCATGTTGAATCTGATCAGCCAGCATATCCCCCGGGAAGAACGGATCCTGACGATTGAGGATTCGGCAGAACTGGTGCTGCACCATCCCCATGTGGTGCGACTGGAGACCCGGCCAGCCAACACCGAGGGCAAGGGACGCATCAGTGCCCGTGAGTTGGTAGTAAATGCCTTACGGATGCGCCCGGACCGGATTATCCTGGGCGAGGTGCGCTCCAGCGAAATCATTGAGCTGTTACAGGCCATGAACACCGGTCACGAAGGCTCCATGAGTACGATCCATTCAAACAGTACCCGGGATGCGTTGGTGCGAATAGAAACCTTGCTGGCGGTGAGTGGCTATGACGCCAGTGAGCAGGCCATTTCGCGACTGATTGGTTCGGCACTGGATGTCATTATCCAGTTGCAGCGCTTGCCCGATGGCCGGCGTCGGGTCAGTGAGGTAGTTGCTCTCACTCCCACCGAGCAGGACCCCTATCATCTGGATTACCTGTACCGGAGCGACCCATGAGTGCGGTGCAGCTGCTAGGTATGGCACAGACGCTTGGCATTATTGCTGTGCTGACGGTGCTGGTGCAGTTGCTGTGGTTCCGACGCAGGCATACCCATCTTTTGAAAAACCGGGTTCGTCAGCGTCTGGAGCAACGTTCGGAGTTGGTATCCGAAGTGGTGCCCGGCCGGGTCGCTGTTGGGCCTTTGGAAAGAATTTTGCTGCGTGCCGATATTCGGCTTGGGCGTGGCCAACTCGGTCTCTTGGGTGTGCTGGTTTTTTTTGTCCTTGTAACAGTGGTTGTCAGTTCCGGCTGGATTCCCGCTGTTGCGGTTTTCGCGTTGATGCTCGCCAGTGCATGGCTTTATTGGCGCTACCGTTTTCAGCAGCAACGTCGCATGATTTTTGAATCGTTGCCCGGAATTATGGATTCGGTGTTGCGTTACATGGACGCAGGACGATCTCTGGAGGCATCTTTGCAAGAAGCTTTCCAGGATGCTCCCCCAGTGTTCACGCCGCTAACGTTCCGTTTGCGAAGCGCCATTGAATCGGGGCGTGACTTCACAAGGCTGTTTGATGATTTTGCTCGTCTCTATCAAGTCGCTTCTCTAGTGCTCGTTTCGATCGCGTTGCGCACTTCTGCCCGGTTTGGCTCATCCGTACGCCCTGTTCTGCAGCAGGTTGCCAACTCACTCCGTTCCCAACAGGAATTACGACGGGAGTTCCTTGCATCAACCGCGGAGACCCGGTTTACCGCGGGTGCCTTCACGCTTTTGCCTCTTGGTATGGCGGTCTACATGATGCTGATCAATGAGAAATATGCAGAAGTGCTACTGAATACGTCTACCGGGCATAACATGCTCATTGTCGCCGGCGTGCTTCAAACTCTGGGTGTAATAGTGATCTGGCGGATGGTGCAGGGGGTGGGTCGTGAATGATGTCTTGCCAGCCCTTGCCTTGCTGCTATCGGTCGTTGCGTTGTGGTTGTTGTTTAAAGGGCGCCACTGGGAGCTTCAAAGTCGCGTTAACCAGCGCTTGCAGGAACAGAGTAATACAGGGACACGGTCCGGGACCGAAGCGCGAAGAGGTATGCGCAGGCTCAGTGATCTGCTTGCCCAGTCATCGATTACCGCCAGTGATTACCAAGAGATTCGCATGGCGCTGGTCGGGATGGGAAAAACCCGTGAACAGATTCCGCTGATCTATCTGGTGGCCTGCTGGTTACTGCCAGTACTGGTTTCGCTGGTGAGTTTTCTGGTGTTTGGCATGGTGGGTGGCGTCATTGGATCCGCGTTGGCTTTTGTTGTGCCTCGCCGACTAATTCGCAGCATGGGTGAGCAGTCTGAGCTACGGCAAAACCTGGAAGCGGTTGAGCTGTGCCACATGACGCGCATGCTGATGGAAGCTGGCCTCTCCCTTGAGCGGGTGATGCGCATTGTTGGCGTTCAGGGACGTCCTTTGCTACCGGTGTTGATTCATCGCATCGATAGATTCAATCGTTTGATGCAGTCTGGCGCGGAACGCAGCCAGGCCCTGGATGAACTTGGTCAAAACAAGCGTATTCCGGTGCTGCGCAGCTATGTGGTGCTGATGAAACAGAGTAGCCAGCTTGGCGCCGGTGTCTCTGTGAGCCTGGACCAGATTATTGTAGAAGCTCAGAGCGTGGAGCGTAATCGTATCCGCGAGGAAACCAATCGCATTGGCGCGAAAATGACGGTTGTGATGATGGCGTTCATGTTGCCGGCGCTATTTATTTTAATTGGCGGGCCTGCGGTAATGTCTATCGCAGATGCCCTGACACGATAGGGATCAAATGGGTAGGGAGTCGATGATGCGAATCTGGGTGTACGCAGCGGTGGTGATGCTGGCGGGATGTGCTCATCAGCAGCCCGAACAGTCAGCGTCGGAGACGCTGGATCTGAATAACATCGTTTGCAAAAGTGCCCTGCAGCCAGAGCAGAAAGTGGATCTGGAAATGGTCGACACCCTGATGGCCAAGGGCCGCAATCACGCTGCTCTTGCACGGCTTGAAGGCAAGCCGATGAATGCACTGGACCATTGGCTGCGCTATGGGCAGTTGTTGGCGGCATCAGGCAAGCTGGATGAGTCCGAAGCCGTATTTCGTGCCATGGTAAACCGCTGTGGAGATGGGCGTAGTGAGCATGGTCTTGGGATGGTGCTGCTGAAACGCAATCAGGTGGTTGCGTCGTTGGGGCATCTTGAAAAAGCCAGAAATCTGGCGCCGGCTGCCGCTCAGGTCAGAAACGACTATGGTTATGCCCTGTTGCTGGTGGGGCGCTATGAGGATGCGGCCTTTGAGTTGCGCACCGCATTGGAGTTAGCCAACGGTCAGGGACCGGTACGTCAGAATGTGGCGGTGGCATACCTTTTGACCGACAATGAAAAAGGCCTGCAAACGCTGAAATCCGAATATGGGTTTACGGCGGATGAAATGGCCTATGCCGAGAAACTGCGTGAGCAGTTCGGGAGGGTATTGAAATGAAGCGTTGGTTGTTATGCCTGTGTCTTCCTGCCAGTGTGATGGCTGCGGAGCCTCAGCAACAATACAGCTTTGGTGTATCTGATCAGGTGGTCAGCAACCCACCAAAGACCGTGACCGACTGGTTGCTGGATCAACAGCGGGACTCCCGCCAGGTGGAAGAAAGCGAGCTGCCGGCACCCCTTTATGTCGATAGCCAGCGTCGTCTGGCGGACTCCTTCCGTACGGCAATTCCGGAAAGCTTCGGTGAACAGACCCGGGACGACTAAATTTCAGCGCGGTGCGATCAGTGTGGTCACGCCGCTACTGTTGCTACTTATCGTCACCCTTTCGGTGTTGGCGCTGGATGGCGCTCGTCTCTATGCCCTGCGCAGTGACATGCAGGCTCTGGTCAATGTTGCGGCCCAGGCGGGCGCCTCAGCGACCCAGAGCTGCGGAGGGTTGACGCCTTCTGTCGCCACTGTGAGGCAACGGGCTCTGACCGCAGCTCGGGCCCAGGGTTTCACGGGTGAGGATGCTGACTTGTTAGTTCAGGTTGGCGTGCTAGAGGATGCGGATGATGACGGCGTTCTTGCGTTCGATGCGGTTAACTTTATAGAAGAAAGTAACGCTGTTCTGGTGTCTCTCACGCGAAGCGAGCCGATTTCCTTGCTGTTGCCGCAGTCGACGTTCGGTTCTCTGGACTTGACGGTGAATGCGGCGGCCAGAAAGGAAGTTGTTGCAACGATTAGCGCAGCCGGTGGGCTGGCGAGTGTAGGCGGGGATGGCACGTTACTGGGGGGGCTGCTGGGTGCCGTGTTGGGGCAGCCCGGGTTCGCATTGGATCCTACCAGTTTGAGCAGCCTTGAAAACGCTACCGTTCGACTCGGAGATTTGCTAACCGATCTCGGGGTTAATCAGGTTGTAGATTTGTTGCCTCTGGATGCGGATCAGCTAGCCTCTGCGTTGGGGGATGTTGCGGGTTTGGCCGGGCCGGTTGCTGACCTTCTTGATGATATTGCTGCCGCACCGGGTATCGAAACCATACAGATCGGCGATGTGATAGACGTTGTCGAAAATGCGTCCGTACCGGATGACAGTGAGTTTCCGATATACGATCTGGTAATCAGTCTGGTGTTGAATATCGCCGAGCAGCAACAGGCAGGATCAGATGGTGTGATCGCCTTGCCCGTGAATATCAGCAGCCTTTCCATTCCGCTGGTGGCCAACATTGAGGCTGTGGATTTATCCCTTCATGTAGGTGAGCCCCCTACAGTGAAAATCGGCCCTGCCCGGCAAGACAAGGATGGAAACTGGCGGACACGATTTTATGCCCCCGATATTACCTTGCAGTTGACCGCAGAAGCGGAACTTCTGCCAATCAGCCTGGGCCCTCTATTGGAGTTTTCTCTTGCTGAACTGGATGTGCCGCTGGCGGTGAATGCAGGCGGCGGCGGAGGCGCCTTGGTGGCTGCGGATTGTGCCAGTGGGTCAGGCAACAGTGTTGAGTTTACGGTCGAGGTTGAACGGGAGGTAGCCCGTATTGTCACTGGCTCCCTGGACTCTGACGGTAGTCTGATCGCGGCTCCTCTCGATGCCAATGTGGGGCGTTTACGTTTATTGGGGCTGCCAGCGCTTAATGGCATTCTGCACCTCAATGCCGAAGTGGACGGAACCGTACCGGGGGTCACGGAGACCGTTACGATGGATCCCCGGTATAACCTCTATTGTGATCCTGTGGACGGTTGTGACGAGATTGGCTACAGCGATGAAGGGGACGGTGTCTCAGGGCTTGATCTGGATATTGTGATTAATGAAGCGTCACTGCTGGAAACCAGCCTGGGCAGTTTGAACCTGAATCTGCTGCTTAACCCGATTGTGGATCTGGTAGAAGGGTTACTGGAAACGGTGGTGGAGAGCCTCGGTGAGGCGTTGATTAACCCCTTGCTGAGGACTCTGGGGGTTGGATTGGGCAGTATTTCGGTGAATGTGTCAGCTGCCAGCCAGGATTCTGTCCAGCTGATAGAAAATATCGCGGTGGTGGGTGCAGAGGAATAGTGGTTGAATCTGCTTTCGAGACTCACGAAAAATAAAAAAACGGCCGCTGAAAGCGGCCGTTTTGATATCAGGCGGTGGCGTGCCGGTAACGGGTCAGCTGGTCGGCAAAGTCCTGCAAGGCAGCGATGCCGGATTCGCGGGCATCGTGATACCACTGCTCCAGCGCTTCCACCATTTCGGTGGAGTTACGGCTGGTCTGGGACCAGATGTCCTGCAGACGCAGACGGAACTGGTAGATCGCGTGCAGGGTCTCGTTGCTGTCGGTGAGGCTGGCCAGTCGTTGCTGCTGAGTCGGTTTGATCAGGGATACATCACGGTGCAACAGCGCATGGGCGCGAGCGTAGAGTCCACGTGTGGCTTCACAGGCACGCTCGCGCTCCTGTTTGAAAACCGGTGCAATCACAGACTTGCGGTAGTTGGCCATCACCTGAAAACGGTGTTGCATCACCCCGCGCAGGGCGTCCAGGTCGATACTTTTGGCGTCACGGTCGATGACCGGCTTGGGCGCCACCTTTTTCACTTTGGCCAGCTTCAGTATTTCAAACAGGCGAATCCAGGCCCAGCCCGCATCGAACTCGAAGCGGCGAACGGACAGCTTGGCCGAGTTCGGGTAGGTGTGGTGGTTGTTGTGCAGCTCTTCACCGCCAATCAGGATGCCCCACGGAGAAATGTTGCGGCTGGCGTCGGCGCATTCGAAATTGCGGTAACCCCAGAAGTGGCCAATGCCATTGATGACGCCGGCCGCGAATACCGGGATCCACATCATCTGTACGGCCCAAACGGTGATGCCGGACACGCCGAACAGGGCCAGGTCGATCACTGCCATCAGGGCAATGCCGCCCATGGGAAAGCGGGAGTAGACGTTGCGCTCCAGCCAGTCGTCCGGGCAGCCAGCGCCGTATTTGGCCAGGGTTTCCTGGTTTTCGGCTTCTTCGCGGTACAGTTCGGCACCTTCACGCAGTACCTTCTTGATGCCTTTCACCTGCGGGCTGTGCGGGTCGTCTTCGGTCTCGCACTTGGCGTGGTGTTTGCGGTGGATCGCGGTCCACTCGAGGGTATTCTGGCCGGTGCTCAGCCACAGCCACAGGCGAAAGAAGTGCTTCAGGGCCGGGTGCAGGTCCAGGGCACGGTGGGCGGAGTAGCGGTGCAGGTAGACCGTGACGCTGACAATGGTCACGTGGGTCATGGCGAGGGTCACCAGGACCAGCTCTCCGAGGCTCAGGCCCAGCAGGCCGTTTTGAATGAAATCAAGCATGGGGTCGCACAATAAAGAATCGGAGTGGCTATTGTGCCCAGTCGCCATGACGGGAAGAAGACGCAGGATGGGTCAAATTCGGACTTTCTGGCCAATGGTTGACCGTGGGGATAGGCGGTGGGGCTGCAGAGCGTTACCTGAACCGCCATCCTGATCGCGCAGAAAGGCCGGAGGTCGCTCAACCATGGGATGCCCCGCGTTCCAGCAACAGGTGCCCCAGCGCGTCGACAGTGGCCTGCCAGCCTGGTGCAAGCCAGGTGGTGCCGACAGCTTCGGCAATCAGGGCCGGGCCTTCAAGGCGCTGGCCGGCACCCAGCGATTCCCGCTGGAAGAGGGCGACGGGAGTATCGATACCGGGCAGTTGGGCGTGCCCGGACGGTTTACCTGCCTCGGCGGTGAGCGCGGGGCTGTCTGGCGTCTGGCTGTTGGCCAGCACCTCCAAACGCAGGTTCACCTGCTGAACGGGGAGGCCGAGGCGATGCCCAAAGCGTTGCTCGTGGGCTGCATGAAAGGCGCTCTCCCGCTCGGCAGGGTCATCCCGCCAAATGACCTGCAGCACGGAAGATTGGCCCCGGTAGCACATCTCCACAAAGGTCTGGAATTGCAGATCCAGCGCGTCAACGCCCTCGGCCTGCAGTTCCTGGCTGCCCTGTTCCTCGAGCTGCTGGCGAAGAGCCAGAAGCTGGGCCTCACTGGCGTTATCAGCCAGGGCTTGCAGCAGTTCGCGCTTGCGGGGTGCGTAAACCAGCCCTTCCGCGGACAGCACGCCAGCACGTTGCGGCACGATGGCACGGCGCATACCCAGGTTGTCAGCCAGGGCGCACACATGCAGCCCCCCGGCACCACCAAAGCTCATCAGGGCAAAATCTGCCGGGTCATGCCCCTTCTGGATGGAGATCACCCGCAGGGCCTGGGTCATGTGCTCATTGGCCAGGGCCAGAACGCCCTCGGCGGTTTCCTGCACACTCAGCCCCAGCGCCTTGCCAAGCCGGGCCATGGCGGCGTTGGCCGCGGCCACGTCCAATTGCAGGGAGCCGCCAAGCGCAAAGGCTGGTTGCAGGCGGCCCAATACCACATTGGCATCCGTCACGGTGACCTGGGTGCCGCCCTGTCCGTAGCAGGCCGGCCCCGGGGAGGCGCCCGCGGATTGCGGGCCCACGTGCAGCAGGCCTGCCTCATCCACGTAGGCCAGCGAGCCGCCCCCGGCACCAATGGTATGCATGTCGACCATGGGCACGGCCACCGGGTAGGGGCCGATGCGCCCCTGCTGGGTGAGACGAATGGCGCCATCGAGCAGGGCCACGTCCGTTGAGGTGCCGCCCATATCGAAAGTCATCAGGTTCGGTTGTTGCAGTTGCTCGCCCAGTCGGTGGGCGGCGGCCAATCCCCCGGCCGGGCCGGAGAGCAGCAGGTTAACGGCCTGTGCGGCAGCCTGCTCGGAGGCAATGGTGCCGCCGTGGGATTGCATGATCGCCAGTGGGGCTGGGCGCGTCGCCTGCTGCAGGCGTTGCAGGTAATCGGCCACTTTGGGCGACAGCCACGCATTCAGCCAGGTGGCCAGACCGCGTTCATATTCGCCGCGAGTGGCGACAATCTCATGGGAAGTACTGACACTGAGCCCGGCGTCGCGCAGGGCCTCGGCCAGTTGCTGCTCGTGTTCTCCCTGCAGATAGGCAAACAACAGGCAAATGGCCACCGACTGCGGATCATGCTGTTTTATCCGGGTGACCAGATCGGCAATCTCGTCGCTGGAGAGCGGCTGAAGTTCGTTGCCCCGGGCGTCCAGCCGTGCGTTGATGCCTTCAACGGGCAAGTCGGTCAGGGCAGAGGCGGCAGGCGTGGGAGTCAGGTTATACAGCTCGGCCCGATTCTGGCGGCCGATGCGCAGGATGTCTTCGATACCACTGTTGGTGACAAAAACGGTGCGCGCGCCTTTACCTTCCAATGCTGCATTGGTGGCCACCGTGGTGCCATGAACAATGGCCAGTTCGCCGGTGGCCATGGCCGCCCCCATGCCCAGTGCCTCGATTCCCTGCAAGATCGCGCGCTCCGGTGCGTCCGGTGTGGACAACACCTTGTGAATGCGTGGCTCCCCATCGCCGAGCAACACAAAATCCGTAAAGGTTCCGCCGGTATCGACACCGAGCCAGTATGAGAGAGGCATAAAAGTGAACAGTGAATAGTTAACAGTGAACAGCGAAAACAGGGCTAACGGCGAACCTTCGTGATGCTACCATACCGGAAGCGAGTGGATGCTAGCTATTCACTGTTAACTATTCATTGTTCACTGCTTTTGCCATGCCTGAATTACCCGAAGTTGAAACCACCCTGCAGGGTATCCGTCCTCATCTTGAGGGGCGGGTGTTGCGGGGTGTGGATGTGCGTGAGGCGCGGTTGCGCTGGCCGGTCAGCGAGGCCCTGTATGCGCTGAAAGACTGCCCGGTGCTGGGGCTGAAGCGGCGAGCCAAGTACCTGCTGATACAGCTGGCCGAAGGGCAGTTGCTGATCCATCTGGGGATGTCTGGCACCTTGCGGGTAGTGGAAGCGGGGACCCCGCTGCGCAAGCATGATCATGTGGACTTGCGACTCGATGACGGCAAGGTGTTGCGGTTCAATGATCCTCGCCGGTTTGGCACGGTGCTGTTTCAGGCGGGCGCGGCAGATCACCCGCTGCTGGAGAAACTGGGGCCGGAGCCGTTGGGGGACGACTTCACGGGCGAGCGGCTGTTTGACCGCTCCCGTGGCCGCAAGGTCGCGGTGAAAAGTTTCATTATGGATAACGCCACGGTGGTGGGTGTGGGCAATATCTATGCGCAGGAAAGCCTGTTCCTGGCGGGTATACATCCCTCCAGGGCGGCAGGAAGGGTATCCAGAGAGCGTTATGATCGCCTGGCTGAAGCCATTAAAGCGGTGTTGGCGAAGGCCATTGAAGCGGGCGGTACCACACTGCGGGATTTTACCCGGGCAGACGGGCAGCCGGGCTATTTTGCCCAGTCGCTACGGGTATATGGGCGGGCCGGGCAGCCGTGCATTCAATGCAAAACCGTGCTCAAGGCAGATCGCCACGGACAGCGTAGCACCAGTTATTGCCCGCAATGTCAGCGCTGATCAACGATTGAACAATTTCCGTATTGCCGGGCTTGGTGCAAAGGTGTAGATTGTGATGCAATTGTCGGAATATTAACGACTTAGCTGAAACAATGTCAGCGATACTTTAACTATAAGAACGCAAGAGGGACTGACCATGAAGCGAGCAAAGCGCCCGGTAGTGGCATCTGCACTCGCCGCCACCATGATGCTCACCGCAATGGCTCCCATGCCGGCTGTGGCTGGCACCATGGCGGGAGATCGTCCGGGGGAAATCGCGATGATTGCCGACACCATTATCGCCCGCCCGGTATTGCTTGCCTCCACCGTCGTTGGGGCTGGGTTGTTTGTGGTGACTTTGCCCTTCAGCCTGCTCGGAGGGAACGCCGGAGAGGCAGGGGAAGTGCTGGTGATGAATCCTGGCAAAAACACCTTTGTGCGTTGCCTTGGCTGTACGCCAGCCCAGCATGAAAGTCTGAGGGCGGAAAAGGCGACCCGTGATGCGTCTGAGGATGTTGCCAGCGCAGATTAATTTGGCGAGCCACGCTGAAATAAAAAAAGCCCGGCATATGCCGGGCTTTTTTGTGGCTTGCGTCAAAAGGCGTTTGCCAATCAGCCGCAGGCGCGGTCGCTGTCCAGGTTCAGGCAGCCGCTCTTGTCGCTACAGAGGTCGCCAAACAGCGCATTGCACAGCTCTGATACCTTGCTGTTCAGTGCAGCATCGTCGAAAGGGTTCTCGGCGAGCGGCTGCCATTGCATGGCATTGAGTTGCAGCTGCACGTGTCGCAGCAACATCCGGTAAGGATCGTTCAGGGCATACATGTTGAGAATGCCTTCGGCATGAATCAGGGTGTGCATGCCAATCGTCATGGCCCACAGGCCAACGCTGAACGTCAACGGCGCATTCCCGTGGCTTTCGAGTTCGCCGTTGTCCATTGCTTCCTGCACAACGCCTTCGACCATGCGACCGATGGGCTGGTGTGCTTCCAGAAGCTGATCACGGCGATGGGTCGAAGCGGCCTGCCAGACCACATCGGTCATGACGTATTGCTCGAGCCGGAAGTGCTCAGGATGGTGTTGGGCAAACAGGGCAAAAGCCACGGAGAAGCCCATCATTTTGTCGCGGCTGCTAAGGGAAGAGTCCGCGACCCGCTTGAAATACTCGCGTCGAGTAGCAGTAAGCTCCGTACAGACCGCCATGAGCAGGTCTTCCTTGGAGGCGAAGTGGTGGTATAGCGTGCCGGTAGCGAAGTTGCAGCTACGCGCAATGGCGGCCATCTGGATACCCAGCAGGCCCTCGTTGCACAGCTGCTGCCGTGTGGCTTCAATAAACAGTTGTTCGCGTTCTGCAAGGGCCTGTTCGCGCCCGCTTCGAGTTTTAATCATGGTGAAATTCTTGTCTTGTCCGTATGACTAGTGTGGTTACCCGGGCACTAATACGCAAGCGCCATTCACAGCGTATTGGCGAGGGTTTCCAGCACTCCATTCAGATGTTGCAAACCGGTACGGGTGCATTTGATATGACCTTGCTCCATGGCAATGAGCCCCCGGTATTGCAAATCCCCCAATAAGCCTTCCCATTCTGCCGTATTCACCCCCGTCCTGTCCGCTATCACCTGTAACGATATGCCACCGGTGAGGCGTAATCCGTTAAGTAGTGCCTCAAATGAACGATCAGCACCGGTCACAGGCTGTAACTGGCGACGACTTTGGGCCGGGTCGGCGAGGTAATCTTCCGGTTTACGGGTTTTCTGGAAGCGCAGAATGGCATTATCCGCTGCCTTGGTGAGCTTGCTGTGAGCCCCGGCACCGATCCCCAGGTAGTCACCAAATTCCCAGTAATTGCGGTTGTGGCGGCATTCAAGGCCCGGTCGTGCAAAGGCGGACACCTCGTAACGGTGATAATTGTGCCTGGCCAACAGGGCGAAACCGGCCTCCTCGGTGTCGGCCATGCTGTCGCCGTCCGGTTGCTGTGGCGGCGAGCGGTAAAAGACCGTGTTGGGTTCGATGGTGAGCTCATACCAGCTTAGATGAGTAGGCTGCAGAGCAATGGCCTGTTCCAGGTCGGACAGCGCCTGCGCCTGACTCTGGCCGGGCAAGGCGTGCATGATATCCAGATTCAGATTGTCGAAGCCGGCCGCCCGGGCTTGTGTGGCGGCACGCACCGCGGCACTGGCATCGTGGATACGCCCCAGTGCCTGGAGGTGACCGTTGTTGAAACTCTGCACCCCGATGGACAGCCGATTGATGCCCGCTTCCCGGAAGCCCTCAAAACGGGCGGCCTCTGTGGTGCCGGGGTTGGCCTCCAGGGTGATCTCGGCATGCTCGGACAGAGGCAGGCGGGCACGGATACCGGCAAACAGCTCCCGGTAAAACGCGGGCGACATCAAACTGGGGGTTCCCCCACCAATAAACACCGTCTCTACCGGCCGCTCCCCTGCCAGTTGCAGATCCTGCTCCAGGTCCACCAGCAAGGCCTGCAAATAGGCCTCTTCAGGCAATTCTCCGCGCTCATGGGAATTGAAATCACAATACGGACACTTGCGCACGCACCAGGGCGTGTGGATGTAAAGGGAGAGGGGGGGAGGGGTGAGAGGCATGGAGGTCAGTTAACAGTGAATAGTTAACAGTGAACAGCTAAATTCACCGGCTTGGGGTATGGTAGCAAACCGTCCGGGCGAAGTGTGTGTTTTGCCTTCGCTGTTCACTATTCACTGTTAACTATTAACTGCTTTTTATGCATATCTGGGTTGATGCCGATGCCTGTCCGAGGCCGGTGAAAGAGGTCTTGTTCAAAGCAGCGCAGCGGGTGCAGGTGCCGTGCACCCTGGTGGCCAACCAGGCCATTGCGGTGCCGAGGTCGGCGCTGATCCGCTCCATTCAGGTGGGGCAGGGGTTTGATGTGGCAGATAACGAAATTGTCCGCCGATGTGAACCGGGGGATCTGGTGGTCACCCAGGATATCCCCCTCGCTGCGGAGGTAGTGGCGAAGGGCGCAGAGGCCGTGACGCCCCGGGGGCACTGGCTCGACAAGGATACCGTGCGCGAGCGCCTGAACATGCGGGACTTCATGGAAGAGATGCGCTCAGCCGGGATGGAAACCGGTGGTCCGAAAAGCTATTCCGCCCAGGACAAGGGGCGGTTCGCCAATGCACTGGATCGTTGGTTGGCACGTCACCGGACTCAGAAGTAGCCCATTACCCCGATTTGCCCCCAGCTTTCATCCTGGCCGCCATCGCGGCGAACGTCTTCGCCGGCCCAGCTGTGCTGCCAGCCGGCGTAGAAACTCAGTCCTTCGATGGCGTTCCAGGTGAGCTGCAATCCGGCCTCAAGATTGTTGAGTCCGTCGTAGGCCTCACTGGCATAGCCATCGTCATAGGTCTGGGTAAGCCGCAGGTCCACGATCACGGTTTCCCATAGTGGTGTTTCGGCGATGGCAGAGAGGGCGTAAAAACGACCGCTGGCCTGCTTGCTCCAGGTGCTGTCCAGAGCCAGCCGGATCAGCGTAGTCAGCCTGCGCGATACGCCGATGCCGACCTCGACATCGTCGGGATCCTGAGGGTGGAACTGCAGGTAGCTGACATTCAGGTAGGGGTTCCACTCTCCGAAATAGGGGGCGTATTCGGCGTAGAGGGTGTTTTCGCGGTAGTCGCCGCCGGCCTCCCAGGCTTGCCAGACTCCGGCAGCGATATCCGCCATCACCAGATCGCCGCCGACGCTATAGAGGCTGCTGCCATCCAGATTGTCGCGACCTTCGGAAATATATTGGCTCTGCCACTGGGTTTGCAGGCTGCCCTGCAGGCCAGCGGCAAACAGTGGCGCCGGAAGGCTCAGCAGGGTGACGATGACACGTAAAGACACGGCACAGCTCCTTGTGGCGTGGAGTGAAAGTCAGGGTAACCCGTTCGCCGTGAAACGAAAATGAGAGCTGCGGGCCGTGTCGTCCTATGGCTCGCGTTTCAGCTGGGTGAGCAAGGCGGCCATGGCCTTGCCGCGATGGCTGAGGGCGTTCTTCTCTTGCGGATCCAGTTGTGCTGCAGTGCAACCCTTTTCCGGAACGAAGAAATGAGGGTCATAGCCGAAGCCCTGTTCCCCCTGGGGCTCCAGAACGATTTCGCCGTCCCAGGTGCCCTGACACAGGATCGGGGTGGCATCGTCTTCATGTTCCATCAATGCCAGCACGGCCACGTAGCGGGCGCCCCGGTTGACGTCGGGAAGATCGGATAACAGCTCGACCATCAGTTTGTTGTTCTTGGCGTCGGTGGCGCCGACCCCGGCAAAACGGGCAGAGAACACGCCGGGGGCACCGCGCAGGGCATCGATTTCGATCCCGGAATCATCGGCAATGGCGGGCAGGCCGGTATGCTTGCAGGCGTTGCGGGCCTTGATGATGGCGTTTTCCACAAAGGTGGTGCCGGTTTCGTCCGCTTCCGGCACATCGAATTCGCTCTGCGGTACCACCTCGATATTCAGTGGCGAAAGCAGCCCTTGCAGTTCTGCGAGCTTTTTCTTGTTGCCAGAGGCAAGAACGAGTTTTTCCATGGAGAACTCCTGCGTTGTTAGCTGCGTGCGTCTAACTGCGTAGCACGTAGCTGTCTTTATGCCTTGACTCGATAAATCGCAATTTCGCCGAACAGATTGGGCCACCACTTGCTCAGTATGCTGCGGCGGTGCTCGCGGTTGATCACCTGTCGCTCGAGAATCTGAATGCCGTGTTTGCGACAATGGGTCTCGAAGTCCTGCACGGTGCACAAGTGAATATTGGGCGTGTTGTACCACTCGTAGGGCAGTGCGGAGGAGACAGGCATGCGGCCCTTGAGCCCCAGATAGGCACGAATCTTCCAGTGGCCGAAGTTGGGGAACGTGATAATCGCCTCGCGGCCGACCCGGACCATTTCGTTGAGGATCTGGTCGGGCCGTAATACCGCCTGCAGGGCTTGTGTCATCACCACATAATCAAAGCGATGGTTCTGGAAGTTGCCGAGCCCACCGTCCAGATCCTGCTCCAGTACATTCACCCCTTTCTCGAAACAGGCGGCCAGATTGTCCTGATTGATCTCCAGGCCGTAACCCTGGGCCTGCTTGTGTTCACCCAGCCAGGCCAGCAGGGTGCCGTCACCACAGCCGAGGTCCAGCAGCGTGGCGCCCTTGGGGATCCACTGGCTGATCAGTTGCAGATCATCACGCATGGTCTGACTCCGCGGTGCTGCCGTGTTCTATCTCGTTGGCGACTCTGTGCATATACGCCCCGAACAGCTTGGTGTATTCCGGGATATCCAGCAGGAAGGCGTCATGGCCCTTGGGGGTGTCGATCTCGGCGTAGCTGACGTCGCGCCCCGCGTGTACCAGGCCATCGACAATTTCGCGGCTACGCTCCGGTGCAAAGCGCCAGTCGGAAGTGAACGACATCACCAGGAATTTGCAGCTCGGCTTGCTGAGCGCGGTTTCCAGGGAATGCTCGAAGTCCCGTGCCGGGTCGAAGTAATCCAGCGCTTTGGTCATCAGCAGGTAGGTATTGGCGTCAAAGTTGCGCGAGAACACCTCACCCTGGTGGCGCAGGTAGGATTCCACCTGAAACTCCACATCAAAACCGTAGTGGAAGCGGCCGGAGCGCAGGTCGCGGCCAAATTTCATGCGCATGGCATCATCACTGAGATAGGTGATATGGCCCACCATGCGCGCCAGAATCAAGCCCTGACGTGGGTAGGTGTCGTGCAGGTAGTAGCGCCCGCCATGGAAATTCGGGTCGGTAAGAATCGACTGGCGGGCCACTTCGTTAAAGGCAATGTTCTGGGCCGACAGTTTCGGGGCCGCGGCAATCACCACCGCGTGGCTGAGACGGTCCGGGTAGTCGATGGACCATTGCAGGGCCTGCATGCCGCCCATGCTGCCACCAATCACCGCCGCCCAGCGCTGAATGCCCAGCACATCGGCTAGCCGCACCTGGCTGTTCACCCAGTCCTTCACGGTCATCATGGGAAAATCCGGCCCCCAGGGCTGACCGGTTTCCGGGTTGATTGCCGATGGGCCGGAGGAGCCGTGGCAGCCGCCGAGATTATTCAGACATACCACAAAGAAACGGTTGGTATCGATCACCTTGCCGGGACCAATACAGGTATCCCACCAGCCCGGACGCTTGTCCTTCATGCTGTGGTAGCCCGCCGCATGATGGTGACCGGACAAGGCATGGCAGATCAGCACCGCGTTGGACGCGTTGCGGTTCAGGGTGCCGTAGGTTTCATATACCAGTTCGTAGGACGGCAGGGTTCGACCACACTCCAGTTCGAGCGGGGTGTCGAAATGGTGTGTTTTTGGCTCCACCAGACCCACGGAATCTGCGGGGATCTCTTGCGGCATGATGACTCGCTTACATAGGTTGTCGCAAAGTCTAAAGCTCGACCGGTGGGGGCGCAATGCAGGACCGGTAACCGGCCGTGGTAACATGGCCCTTTGTGGAAACGGGAAGGGACCATCTTCTATGGCATCCGACAAATTGCTCGATACCCTTTATCAGAAAGTTGCCAATGATGAGGATGCCCGCACCTGTACCGACATTTCGGATGCGGCCTGCCGGGAGGTACCGGGTAACTTCTTTCGTATCATCAGTGCCAATACCCTGACCAAGATCGGTGATCTGCTGATCAATCCGAAAACGGTGCTGGCGTGGTTGATCGGTGCCGTCGGGGCGCCTGCTTCTCTGGCGGGGTTGTTGGTGCCGATTCGTGAGTCTGGGTCACTGATCCCGCAATTGATGATTGGTGCCCTGGTACGCCGCTACCCGGTGCGAAAGGGCTTTTGGGTGCTGGGGGCTGCTCTGCAGGGGGTGGCTGTGCTTGGCATGGCAGCGGTGGTGTGGTGGCTGGACGGTTTGCAGGCGGGACTTGGGGTAATCGGCCTGTTGGTGCTGTTCAGTATTAGCCGTGGCTTCTGCTCGGTGGCCATGAAGGATGTGCAGGGCAAGTGCATCCCCAAATCACGGCGGGGGCGCCTCACCGGGTTATCCGCCACCTTGTCCGGTGCGCTGACGTTTGCGCTGACACTGCTGCTGTTTCGCGGCGATAGCGACCCATCCATGCTGTTCTACAGTGCGTTGTTGGCGGGGGCCGGCGTGGCCTGGTTGGTTGCTGCCCTGGTGTTCTGGCGGGTGGATGAATACCCCGGAGCCAGTGAGGGTGGCAGTAATGCCCTTAAAGAGGCTTGGGCTAGCCTGTCGTTGCTGAAAACAGATCGTCCATTTCGACGTTTCGTGCTTGCCCGCGCCTTGTTGATGGCCTCTTCGTTGGCATCCCCTTTCCTTGTGCTGCTGGCTCAAGATCAGTCAGAGCTGGCACTGATGCTGGGTAGCTTCGTGCTGGCATCGAGCTTGGCCAGCGCAGTAAGTGCAACAGTGTGGGGCTACATGGCCGACAGCTCCAGTCGTGCGGTGATGATCCGTGGTGGCGCTTTGGCGGCGCTGGTATGCCTTGGCGCGGGTGGGCTGTCACTATCCGGCTGGCAGCCAGATGGGGTGCACTGGTTCTATCCGGGCGCGTTTTTTGTTCTCGCTATCGCACATGCAGGTGTTCGTATCGGACGCAAGACCTATATGGTGGATATGGCAGGGGGAACCAAGCGAACAGATTACACGGCCGTCAGTAATACCGTGATCGGGGTTTTGCTGCTGGTGGTTGGTGTGTTCAGTGCGGCGGTGGCGACGCTGGGAAATGATTGGGCGCTTGTGGTGCTGGGGGGTATGGGAGCAGCAGGGGTCCTTTGTGCGATATCGCTTAAAACCGTGTAAGTAATATCCTAAAGCTATATGGGGAGACTGCCTGCGTTGCTATTTTGCGCTAAGGTGAGTGGTTTGTTTGTCATCCTTTCTGGGGGAAAAATGAAGAAGACGTTAGTGGTTATGCTTTGCTCATTGGCAGCGAGTGGTGTCTGGGCCGAAGAAAGCCCGAGCCGGGGTTTGATGGTTGGGGCAGGAGTAGGGATCGATACCGGTAACTTCGCGGACGAGCTCGAAGACGAGCTGGGTTCGGGCTTCAATGTTGATGATGATGGCGCCAACACAGGGGCGGACCTGTATGTCGGGTTTGCCTTCGGCGGAGCCTCATCTGTACGCCTGGGCTACCGGAAATTTGGTGAGCAGGCAGGTGAGGTCAGCTTCGGTGGAGCAAAAATCGGAGAGTATGAAGTGGATGCCGATGGCCTGTATCTGGCTGCGGATCTGATGTTCCCTGTAGCGGATACCGTGTACCTCGGTGGCACATTGGGACTGCAACGGTGGGATGGAGAGTCCACTACTCGAACCGCATCGGGCACTTCCAGAGCCTCCAGTGAAGGGAGTGACTTTTTTTATGGTGTGCGCGGCAAGTTTCTGTTCAATCAGGGCAAGGCCGGTGTCGTTGCGGGCTATACCTTGTACCGCTTCGAGGATGAGCGTGGCGATGAGCTCGAGTACGACAGCATCAGCCTGGGGTTAGAAGGCTACTTCCGCTGATGTCCTTGTCACTGGTCTCGCCGTTTCTGGTGATACCGGCCTAGATCCGATCCTCTCTGTCGTTGATGTTGGCCAGCCTGGTGCTGGCCAACATCGTCAGTGCCAAGGTATGGAGCACATGACGGAGACCTCAAGCCGCAATGTGATGATTCCCGGCGGCCTATCCTTTCTTGATGTTTTCACTATACGACGGCTTGCGCTAACAGGATTGCTTTCCCGGGTGATGGGGTTTTCTTCTGTTTTCCGGCATTACCTGAGGCTCAGGTGTGGCGTGCGGGAAAAAAGGGGGGCTAGGTAAGTTCGGGGGGTAAGCCAAAGAGTTGTTCTGTGGATTCGAGCGTCATGTTGATGCCTTTGACCAGGCACCAGCGAGAGGCATTTCCTTGCGCCTGAACCCGTGCGCCATGGTAAGACCAGGGGGTATTCATGAAAATGGCAATCCGCCCTGGCTGAAATGGAATCAGCGTGGCCGCCTCCGGAGCGCAGGATTTCACATGATCCGGCGCGCGCTTGGCCATGATCTCTACCCCTTCGCGGCCAATGATTTGTGGTCCACGAAACAGCCTGGTGCCCCAATCCGGCAAGGCGGTTTGTTCCGGATCAAGATAGAGGATCAGGCTGTAGAGTCGATTGGGCCAATCCATATGTGTTGGCAAGGTGCTGCCCGCAGCACGAATATTCAGGGCGCCACTGGTTGCCCAGGGTTGCAGCTGAATCAGGTCTTGCATGCTGTCTGCACGATGCCCAAAGAGGCGCTGGTATAATGACTGTCTTGCTGGGGCGAACAACGTATGGATCGCGGTTGCGACAACATCATCAAAAAGCGCATCGTTGCAGTGTTGCCAGAAGACTTTACGCCGACTCTGCCATTGCGCCAGTTCTTCACTTTTGTCCCAGATCTGGAACGCCAGTAGTCCATGTCCGGCATCACTGAATTGTGCTTTCCCGGGCAGGCATTGATACGCCTGCAAAATGAATTCCGAGGACAGTGCCCCATCGATGATGGTGTGAGGAAAAGGTTCGCGAATAACATTTGCCCGCCGAACACTTTCCAGCAAGCGAGCATGCTCACGGCGAATCAGTGGATCGAGCGTAGTCATGATTGCCAGTACGCGTTGGCAATGGCCAGCGCCTTGGCCACATCTTTGCGTGGCAAGGTGCGGACAATATGCTGCGGAAGTTCCCACCAGCGGCTGGCGATCAGAGCCTCACGTGTCGCTTCGTCGAAGCGGTATTTCAACACTCTGGCAGGGATGCCGCCTACAATGGCATAGGGGGGAACGTTCTCGGTGACGACGGCGCCGGCTGCAATGCAGGCGCCATGACCAACGCAAATGCCTTGCAGTATGACCGCATTGTGGCCGACCCAGACATCACACCCGATCACAGTGGGGTAAACGCCAGCCCGGTAAATATCCTCCGGGCCCATCTCTCCGCCCATTTCCTGCTCCAGATCCAGCATCCCGGTTGTCAGCATGTCAACGTTGTGGCTGACTGCGCCGAGAGTGGCCAGGGCGCTGATGGAGCTGTGCCGCCCAATAATGAGGTTGGTTGGCATCTGGGTCCGGCACTGATAGTACGCATTGCGCCCCATCAGCAGGTTGAAGGGCTGATAGTCGTTGCTGACTCTGCTTTGTTTTTCCAGGAAACAGGCTCGCTCGTGATCACCATCAAAGGCCGAGAGAGAAAGCTCTTCCGGATGAAGCCAGTCGGCGTAACTGGCCAGTGCTTTCAGACGGTTCAGTTTTTGTTCGTTACTGATCATCGGGTTTTCCATGGGGCCACAGTAAGGATTGCGGGATAGAGCCAAAGGGTGTTCCCGCCAGCTGGAGTTGGGCCAGCGGCGAATGGATATGGGAAAACGCGACGCTGCGTTGAGCCTCTCTGCCGACGATTCCCTTGCGGTGTGTGACGGAAACGTCAAAAACGATGGCGGTTCCGGCGCATCCTTCAATGTTTTCGTAGGGAAGATTGGCGCCACTGCATAGACACGGGTCCTGATAGCTAACCTGATTCTTCCATTGTTCAAGCCGGGTCCTGTGATTGCGATAGTGAGTGCCTGACTTCACCTGAATGGCACCATTGTTTGTTGTTACATCGGAAACATAAATCATCAAGCGAAGAGAAAGTGTTGGATCCCAGTGGGGGTGATGATTGCCGGCCCCCCGGCGATCATGTTTATACGTATCTTCGCAAATTGAGGCGAAATCATTCCGGCTGTCACGGCATTGAAAATACAGTTCTCCAAGCTGGCGAAACCAGTCAGGGAAAAGGCATTGATGCAGTGTTGTCAGTTGATGATTGAGCAAATCAATCGCTCGGGCGGGAAGAATTTTTTCGCCATCCATGGGGGGGGCGAGTTTGAGGCCTGCCAGAGATTCGGAAAAACAGCGATGGTGCTCCTCTGCCAGCGCCATGGAACGGTCAGCATAGAGGCCGGGGAAAACCACGACGCCCTTCTCTCGTAATGTTTGGGTTGCCTGCTGAAGATTCATCATGACTTATCAAGCTCCCAGTCCAGTCGGCGGCTTGCATAATCATACAGGGCAAATTCCCGATGAAAGCGTACTCGGAATTGTTCCCGGTAATGAGCAAGGTCGATAATGTTTTCTTCTCTTGGGCTGGTGTTTTCAAACGGGATCGAAGGGGTTGGCTTCCCCAGCTTTACCGCCAGAAGCTCCAGGGAGTCAGCAAACCGCTCGGTGAGTCCAATCCACAGAAAGCGTTGCTCGAGCCAGCCCTGAATGTGTTGCTCGCTGGCGCTCCACAGGTCGAAAGGAAGCCCGAGATAATTGAATATTTTTGGGTTTTTAAGGGTGTCTTCCAGATATTTTTCTACGTCAATTTGGCCAAGATCGCCCAGCCTGCGACGGAAATAATAGCCGGACAAAACCATTTCCATGGGGTCGCGCAGCATGGTAATGAACTGGGTGGCATCAGGATAGTAATCGAGAGCCCCAATGGCCCACTGATGATGATAAAAATGCCCATGGACACAGGCGTTTTGCTGGGCTGCCGCTCTCTCCGGAGGGCCCTCGGGATCGTCGGGATAATGCAGAAAGAGTCGATCCTTGAAAACACTTCTCAGGCAGGTCGTAAAGCTGGTTCCTGCGCATTTCGGGATATGGATAGAGACCAGTAGCTTGTCAGGGTTGTACTGTAGCATGGTCATTCCTTATCCAGCACCAGTAGTGAAGGTAGCCGATCCGGCTGTTCCAGTCTGAGGAGGGTATAGCCGATGCCAGCCATCCCCGTCATCATCCCCGGCTGCATGCTCTCCCCTCCGGGAATTGCCCAGCTGAGCTGGGACTGATGGCGCTGTAACATTCGTGATGCCAGATGGCCTGCCGTTTGTGGCTCGCCCAGAAGCAGCCACATGTCGATCAGTCCGCAGTTTCCCATGGAGAGATGATCCCATTGCATGAGTGGCCGGTCACGCAAACGTTGCAGGGCCAACTCGGCCGTCGGGCTGAAAGTTCCGGTCAGTTTCTTTACCCGGTCGAGGGCAATGAGGATTCCGGCTGCACCGTGGGCCCAGCCATCACTGTCGGCAGGTGCGTCCTGCTCAGCAGATACCTTCCAATTGCGCTTTTCAGGGATCCACTGGTGATCCAGGAATTCCACACACTTCGTTATCGTGCGAAGCGCATGATCAGCCTGTGCTACGCCCGGGAAGGCATCCAGCAACTGACAGAGTGCAGTCAAGGGGCCGGCTATGCCATGTCCTGCGCCTGTCTGAAATGCGGCGGGGTTGTTGTCATCGTAGCGGCCGTGATCGGGCCAGCCGACCAGCCTGGCAGGAGGCCCGGTCATCACACACTGACGGAGTAACTCTGCCAATGGCATTGGCTGTGGTGCTGGCAGGTTGGTGCGCATGGCGACACTGGCGCCAGCCAACCCACTGATCCAGTCCGCGCTGCTGCCTGACGGACGAAATTGCGCTGAGGAAATGCCGTTACGCAAGGTTGCCAGGCCCGTTTTGAGCGTGGGCATCTCAATCAGTGCAGGGCGTGTTGCAAGGCAAATAAAAGAGCGGTACGACCAACCAGGCCTCCGTGGCGATTATCAAGTTCTTCGCTCCACGTAGCAGCACTGTCGAGTAGGCCGGTAAAGATATTTTCGCTGAGCTGGTAAAACCGTGACGCTTGGGTTCGTTGTGCCAGAGCGGCAAAGAACAATCCCATCCCGGCCTGCCCATCGTAAAGGCTGGCGCCGAGCGCCCGAACCGTACTGGGGCGATCGGCGCCAAGGGATTGCGGGGCGATCCAGGTTGGCTGGAGCCCTTGCGTCTGCGGCTGCGCAACCGCCATCTTCAGCAGGGTATCGCCAATATGAACCGCCGCTTCCAAGGCTGACGGTGTGCTGTCCGTGGGCTGCCTGGCGAGGGGTAGATCTGTTGGCTCAGGTTCGCTTCGGGTAGTGAACAGGCATGCCTTAATCAGACTGGTCTGGAAAGCGACTTCAGCGTCGGATAGCCGCATGAAGCGTTCTTTGATGGCATCCAGGCCGGATTGGGAAAAGAGAGTGACAGGGCCGCTGGCGCCACCGTTCCAGGCTGTCGCATTTACTGGCAGAGTGAAGTGGGGAATGTCTCCGTTTTGCAGGGCTCGTTTTTCTACTTCAAGGAACGGCCATACGTGTGGGCAAGTGTCATGGCTCAGAAAGGTCGCGGCCAGACACTCCTGCTCAATTTCGGCGTCAATCAGTGTCAGGGAATAACGGGGGTGGCGAACAGCCTGTTCCAGCGTGGCGTAGAGCGTGGTATCCCTGACCAGAAAACGGACCTGACAGTCTGCCAGTAATTCGCCCAGTTGCTGGTTCCATGCGGTTGAGTCAGCCAGGCGTCTGGCAGCTCCAACGAGGCTGGAAAAACCAGCGATAATGCTTTCCTCATATTCACAGGGCGGCGGAAGAGCTGCGCTACTGTTGGCGCTTTCAACCCGAACCCACTCGGTTTTCAGTGCCATTTGATCTGTATTAATGTGAGTCCAGCAGTGTGTCTTCAGGTCGGTGAGATATTTTTTTCCGGCTGAAATACCACTGATCTGTATCGCGGTGCCATCGCCGTACGAGAGCCACCGTGGCAACAGGCCTGAACGTAAAACCGTGGCGTCTTCGGCCCGTGCGCCAGTCATCGCCGAACCTGTGCTGCTGCCGGAGGTGGCGAGTGGTACGGGGGACGCCAGCACCAGCATCTCGGCATCGATGATAACGGGGCCTTGTTCAGCCGCCATCACATTTTCATCGTGAAGGTCCGTGCCAGCGAACATCCATGCCGCAAAAATTACTTTGCCAGCTTGCCGATAATACTGTTCGGGGTTACCGGTCTGCGCATGGATCTCTGCAGCCCAGCCATGTCCCTCACCGCTCAGCATTGGGGGGACAATATCAGCTAGTGAGGTATCCAGTTTTTCACACAACTGCGCAATGCAGCTTTCCAGTTGCATCTCGCGCGGCTTGTAATACAGCGCCTGATGCGCGGAGAACTCGACACGCAGCACGCTCTGTCCGTTGTGATGACGATCTGACAGGCCACACCGAACGGCGGTAACCGGTTTGTCGGGCGCGATGCCAAACCGCTGTTTCAGCGCGTGTCTGTCCTCTGCAAGATGGTATGACAGTTGGAGCTGGTTATCTCGCCACTGACAAAGAGCGAGGCTGGCCAGCCGGGTAGCGTAAGCATATTTGAGAAGGAAAGGGGCGATATCGCCGTCACGCAGGTTGTTGATGAATTGGTTGTAGAGTCCATCCCCCGGGGCGACCGTCGCCGTTGATGCCAGCCGGAACAGGGAGAATTCATGTTCAAGGCAACGTGCCAGGTTGGCAGAAAGGCGTTGGAGCAATTCTCTGCAAAGTGCGGCTCTTGCCTGGGGAGAAAACTGGCTTGACCATTCGGGGCACTCTTTTATGAGGGTTGCGCGGTATCTTGAAACCACAGGAGCCAACAGGGCTTCAAACGGGATCGGGTCGCTGGCATCCAGGAAGGCAGCGCCTTCAATATCAACGCTCGCCAGCATGATGGTATTAGCCATCTCCCAGGCGGTTTCCGTCCAGGCCGCGCACGGGACGTTCTCTCGCAGTGTGCCAGGGCGCAGGCGATCCAGCAGACTGCCCGCATTCAGAGTGTAGTGATCCCATTGCAGTCGTTTTGACAGGCTTCCCGGAGAGAAACGGTCTAGTACTTCCTGCCATCGTTGCAGGCGTCGCGTAGCGGTCTTGCCGCCGCTCTCGCTCATATCCGCCTGTAACCATTCGCCGGAAAGGTGCTGAGCCAATGTCAGCGTTCGTGCCGTGAGGGTGCGCTGAAAAGCGTCAGTGTTCATCTTCGCTGTCATTGGGCTGCGAGGGAGTTGAGGCCGCGTCAAGCAGTTGTCGATAAAGCGGGGAGTGATTCAATAGATGGGAATGGGTCCCTTGTGCCGCCACGCTCCCCTTTTCCATCAGAACAATCCAGTCGGCATTACGGATGCTGTCCAGGCGATGAGTGATGATGAAGCGGGTTTCCCCTTGGGGGCGTGCCAGAAAGCGTTTCAGAATGGTGCTTTCGTTGATGCGGTCCAATTGTGAGGTGGCTTCATCCAGAATCAGCACAGGCTTGGTGGTTAGCCACGCCCGTGCAAGGGCTACACGCTGGCGCTCGCCACCTGACAGCCGCTCGCCAGCCTCTCCGCAGAGGGTTTGCAGGCCGGCGTCATGCTGGGCAATGACGCTGTCGACCCGACACGCGGAAAGTGCATCAGCAAGCTCAGCATCGCTACAGAGGGGAGACGCGAAGCGGATGTTGTATTCCAGAGTGTCATTGAAGATACCTGTGCGTTGTGAGAGGTACAATGTCTGCCGCATTCGCCCATTGGCGTGGACCGGGTTACCGTCATAGCAAAGCCGCCCTTCGGCAGGGTGAATGACCCCGGCAAGGACTTTCATTAAAACGGATTTTCCCGCCCCGCTCTGGCCAACAATGGCAACCGTGCTGCCTGTGGTGACATCCAGCGTGACATCCTTGAGCAGGCTTTCTCCTTCCTCGCTGTACACGCTGACATGCTCAATGGAAATTGACCGTGAGGGGGCGGGTGCCTCGGCCTCCGGATCAGGGGGCTCCAACTCCAGTACTTCGAGGTTCTGAATGTCGGTCTTCGCCTGAATGAATGCGGTATACAGCAACCCTACCGCTTGAAGCGGGGCAAACACCTGAAGCATGTACATATTCACCATGACCAGATCCGCTACGCTGGCGTGCCCGTTCTGCATGTCTCTGACTGTCAGGAACAGCATCAACCCAAGCCCGGAATGCACAATCAGCGACTGAATGATTTTGCTTCGTGACAGGTGCTGTTGTTGTGCTCTCCAGTGTTGGTGTAGCGAGTGCTGGCGAGAGAGAAGGCGCAGACTTTCGCTTTCGGCGTTTTCGAATTGCTGTACGATTTCATGATTTGCCAGACTGTCGCCAATCATAGCGTGCACTTGATTGTCGGCCTGGATTCGTTGGGCATAGAGATTTTTTTGGGTGTCGGCGATGTGCATGGTAAAACGCACATAGACCGCCAATGTGACAACAAGAATGGCGAAAAAGGCCAGCCCCTGAGACCAACCCAGAATGATGGCTGCGATGAGGCAGTAAAGCGCATTAGGCAGAAGATTGAACAAGCCGACACTGCTAAGTGATTCCAGGCTCCATGCTGCCCGCGTCAACATCTGGGTGAGCTTGGGGGAGGCATGGCGGGAGTGGAAACCGTTGGTCTTGGCGTGCAGTGCTGCAAGGGCCTGGGCCATGAACTGCCGTTGAACCCGCTGTATCAGCGGTAAAAACAAAATTTGTCTCACTTCATCTGTCACCACCACTGACAGCGAGGCAAGCACATAGCCGGCCAGTAACCAGAACACAATGTCAGTTGTGTCGTGGCTATCAAATTGAGAGACCAGTGATGCAAACAGTAATGGGATGCCGGCCTGTAGAGCCCGGGAGGACGCCAATAACCCCAAGGTAGATACTGAGGCGAGGGCGTGACGGTACAGGGTATCCCTGATCAGACGATAAGCAAGCATGGCCTGGCTGGAATAGAAAATAAAAAGGCACCCGAAGAGGGTGCCTGTCTGCTGTCAGTGTAAACGGATCAGCAAGTAATGTTTCTGGACTGGTTGATGCAGATTGCTTCTTCGCTTCCCATAGTGGGCTTGAACACCGTTTCCAGCAGCTTGCTGTTTACGGTTTGCTCGGCCTGCTGGTCAATAGTTTCAGCCGCAACCAGTTCTGCTTCGATATCATCTTTGAATTCAATCATTGTCGTTCCCCTTGGGCTGGTTTATTCGAAATTTTCATGCCGAAAGTGTGAGCCGGCTCATGCTTCAGTACTCTTTATAATAGATACCAGTCGCCCAGGGGGGATTCAATACCTTAAATGGGGTAGAAATACCATTCATCTATTGGTTAGCGTTTTTCATACAAAAGATCCCATACCCCATGCCCCAGTCGCTCGCCGCGGCGTTCGAATTTGGTTTCAGGGCGCCACTCAGGACGGGGGGAGAAGGTGGCATTGCCTGCCAGATTGGTAAAGCCTTCCATGCGGCTCATCACTTCCACCATGTGCTCTGCATAGTTTTCCCAATCCGTTGCCATATGCAGCATCCCTCCGGGCTGCAGCTTCTGACGCACCCGCTCGACCCATGCCGGCTGCACGATACGGCGTTTATGGTGCTTTTTTTTGTGCCAGGGGTCAGGGAAGTACAACTGCACCCGGGCCAGGCTGTTGTCAGGAATACACAGTTCCAGAATCTCCACAGCGTCGTCACAGTAGCTGCGCAGGTTGGACAGGTTCTGCTGCTCGATTTCCATCAGCAGAGCACCGACGCCGGGTCGGTGAACTTCGATACCGATGAAATCCTTGCTCGGGTCAGCCTTGGCCATGGCGGCAAGGGATTGCCCCATGCCGTAGCCGATTTCCAGCACCCTGGGCGCGTCGCGGCCAAATACGGCCTGCGGGTTCAGAAGGCCGTCATCACGCTCCAAACCAAAGGTGGGCCAGAGCGAGTCCAGGGCATTGCGCTGACCTGTGGTCAGGCGCCCTTCGCGGAGAACAAAGCTGCGCACCTTGCGCATGACCTTGCCGGTTTCCGGGTCTTTATCCTGTTTGATGAAGTCGAGCATGGTGATCTGCTGGCGAGTGGTGGGGCCGTAATTGTAGCAGAAAGGCGGGGCGCAAAGGCGTTCACGTGTTGTTGATCAGGTTAGGGGGATAGTCGATAGCGTTACCCCATGGCAAAAAGATAATACTTCCCCCTGGCATCGACTCTTCCCCGGAGCGATGCCATTTTTTTTGCTGTTTCGCGGTGAATCCGCGCGCCCAGACCCGTATGCGGGGAACCTCCAGGCGCGCAGGTAGGGAGCGCTAGCGGCTGATACCTTCCAGGGGCGATGAGGCGCTGGCGTAGGCCTTGCGGGGCATGCGCCCTGCCAGGAACGACTCCCGCCCGGCTTCGATCGCCTTCCTCATGGCAGATGCCATCAGGACCGGGTTGCCTGCATGGGCAATGGCCGAGTTTAGCAGTACACCATCACAGCCCAGCTCCATGGCAAAGGCCGCGTCGGAGGCGGTGCCGACGCCGGCATCCACAATGATGGGGACGTTGGCGTCTTCCTTGATCAGCTGTATGTAGTGGGGGTTGAGGATGCCCAGTCCCGAGCCGATCAGCGAGCCCAGTGGCATCACGGCAACACAGCCCATGGCTTCCAGTTCCTTGGCCACGATGGGGTCGTCGTTGGTGTACACCATCACCTTGAAGCCATCGTCGACCAGTGCCTGCGCCGCTTTCAGGGTGTGAGGAATGTTGGGGTAGAGGGTTTTCTGGTCGCCCAGGACTTCCAGTTTTACCAGGTCGTGACCGTCCAGCAGCTCGCGGGCCAGCTTGCAGCACCGCACCGCTTCCTCGGCGGTATAGCAACCGGCGGTGTTGGGCAGGATGGTGTATTTTTCCGGCGGAATGTAATCGAGCAGATTCTCTTCGTCGGCATTCTGGCCAATGTTGGTCCGGCGAATGGCCACCGTCACCATTTCCGCCCCACTGGTTTCGATCGCGTCGCGTGTTTCGTTGAAATCCTTGTATTTACCCGTGCCGATGATCAGTCGTGATTGGTAGGTCTTGTCGGCAATGGTGAGTAAATCGGACATGGGGGCCTCGTTACAGTTAAGGGGTTACGTCAGGGCGTGTGCGAGCAGGGGTCAACCGCCGCCGATGGCATGCACAATCTCCACCACGTCACCCTCATTGAGAGCAACATCGCCGTGCTGGCTCTTGGGGATGATTTCCCGGTTTACTTCCACGGCCAGCCGGCGGCCGGTCAGGCCGAGTTGGGCAACCAGGTCGGTAATGGTGTTGCCATCCAGTGTCAGGGTATCGCCATTTACGGTGAGGTTCATGATCGTGATCAAGCGTGTTTGAAAAGGGACCAGGCCAGCATCAGCCAGCCGATAATCAACGCGGTGCCACCCAGTGGGGTAATGGCGCCAAGCCACTTTTGCCCGGTCAGCACCAGAATGTACAGGCTACCACTGAAGACCAGCATACCGGTAAACATGACCCAGCCAGCGGTGACCAGATTGCTGACGCCATAGGCTTTGGCCAGCAGTCCTGCCAGCAACAGCGCCAGAGCGTGATAAAAGTGGTATTCACTGGCGGTGGCCCAGGTGGCCAGCATGGACTCGTCCACGCGAGCTTTCAGGCCATGGGCGCCAAAGGCTCCCAGAATGACGGCCAGTGCGCCGTTGAGGGCGCCAAGGACAAGCAGGGTTTTCATGCGAAGCTCCACAGGTGACGGCGATGTCGGGTGCCGTCTTGGGCTGCATAGTGTAGCGGAATTCTCGGATTGACGGGCACAATCTCACGCCTCGACTTGCCGCTGAGTCTGCGTGGCGGGATGGAAGTGGTCGATTCCTCGTCAAGCCCGGTTGCGGCTCAAGACCGTCTTTTCTCATCGCTCTCTTGGGCTATCGCGCCGCCACCGGGCGTAGCGAAGGAACGCCCGCAGGGTGAGCGGAGCGAATAACCGACCCTCCTACGGCAAGTGAGGGGGTTAAATCGGGCCGTTCACGGAAATTCGCGATGCGTAACAAAAAAAGCCCCTCGGTGAGGGGCTTTGTTCTGTCGCAGTTCGCGTGTTGCGTTATGCGGCAATCGCGTTGCGTAGCTTCTTGATGGCGTTGTTTTCCAGCTGGCGAATACGCTCAGCCGATACGCCGTACTCGTCGGCCAGTTCCTGCAACGTGGATTTCTGGTCGGCCAGCCAGCGGCGTTCGAGAATGTCGCGGCTACGGTCGTCCAGTGCCATCAGGGCAGAGCCCAGTTGGCGGGTTTCACGCTGTTGTTGATCCTGCTCGGCGATCAGGTCAGCGGGGTCGCTGTTGTCGCTGTGCAGGTAAGCGGCCGGGGAAACCACGGCGTTGTCGTCGTCATCGTTGGTGGGGCCATCGAAGCTGGCGTCATAGGCGCCAAGCCGGCCTTCCATTTCTTTCACCTGCTCGGCGGTCACGCCGAGATCATCGGCCACACGCTGAGCTTCTTCCAGCGTCAGGCGACCCAGGCGTTTCTTCTGGCCACGGAGGTTGAAGAACAGCTTGCGCTGGGCCTTGGTGGTGGCCACTTTCACGATGCGCCAGTTCTTGATCACGTATTCGTGAATTTCGGCCTTGATCCAGTGGACGGCGAAACTCACCAGGCGCACGCCCTTGGTGGGGTCGAAGCGCTTCACGGCTTTCATCAGGCCCACGTTACCCTCCTGCACCAGGTCGCCCAGAGGCAGACCATAGCCGGTGTAGCTGCGAGCAATGTGAACCACAAAACGCAGGTGCGCCAATACCAGGTTGCGGGCGGCGTCCAGGTCCTGTTCATAGTAAAGCTGTTCGGCCAGGCGTTGTTCGTCGTCTGCGCTGAGAACCGGCACGGCATTAACGGCTCGCATGTAAGCGTCCAGGTCATTACCCGGTACGGCCAGCGTGAGCGCCTGTGCTTGGGAAGTAGGGTGTGTCATGCGCATGTCTCCTTGTGAAGACGTCTCTTTGAAATCCGTTGAGCCCGATATTAGCACTCGAATTAATAGAGTGCTAATAGGCAGAAAAGTTCAAATCAATCAGCTTTTTCGATCTTTCACAGCATAGCGCGACACTGTGAATCGCTGGTGAACGGGGAATTCGACCCGGGAGATGGGCGGGGGTTCCGGAAGGGTGAGCCGCAAGTGGCCAGGGATAAGCAGGCCGTTGCGGCCTGCTAGAAGTTGGGCTCGATGTCGCCCAGGTGGCGACCGACTGCCAGCCACGCTCCCAGTAGCCCCAAAATACCGCTGAACATGGGAAGTATGATCAGGCTGGATGCGGCCATAGAGGTAAGTGATTGCTCGCTTTTATAGAGGGTGAGCAGCTCGTCGATAGGGCCGCCAAGCCACCAAAGGGCCGTCTGTACCAGAATCACGGCGACCAGCCCGCCGGCAAAGCCAAAGCAGAACCCGGTGTAAAGGAAGGGGCGGCGCACGAAGCCATCGGTTCCGCCAACGATTTTTACCACCACGATTTCGTCCCGGCGGCTTTCGATGCCCAACCGGATGGTGTTGACCACCACCAGCACCACGGCGGCGGCGAGCGCCAGAGTGAGCGCAGAGATCAGCCTCTCGCCCAGTTCAATCAGGGCATGCAGGCGGCGCACCCACTCCACGTCCAGCTGCACCAGGTCGACCCCGGGCTCCGCAGCGAGGCGGTTTTCCAGGTCCCGCAGGGTGACCGGGTCGGTACTGTCCGGGAATACCACGATAAGAGGGGGCAAGGGGTTGTCCGGCAGGGCCTCAAGTACGTCGCCAAACCCCGATAGCGCCTGAAATTCGGCCAGCGCCTGTTCGCGGGTAATCACTTTCGTGCGTTGGATGTGATCCAGCGCTTCCCATTGCCGGGCCAGATCCCGCTGCCGGGACTCCTCGACATCCATGGTCAGGAACACGGACAGGTGGGCGTTGCCATCCCAGCCCCGGGTGATGGCCCTGGCATTGTCCAGCAGCACGGCCAGCCCGGCGGGCAGGGACAGGGCAATGGCAATCACCAGAATGGTCATGGTGCTGCTGGCACGGCTCAGGTTGATACGGTGTAGAGCGTCCCGCAGTGAATCCCGGTGGTGCTCCCGCCAGCTGGCAAGGCGATCCTTCAGTGAGGTGCTGGCGCTGTGGGCTCCAGCCGCGCGGCGTGGCTTTTCGGCCTTGGAGCGACGGGGCTTGATGGGGGTGGCATTGCGTTTGTTAGCGGCCATGGGGATCCCCTGTTCCGTTGCCATCGCGGTCATCGCCATCGTGGATCAGGCGGCCCTCGCGGAGGGTCAGCAGACGGTGGTTATAGCGGGCAATCAGGCTCAGGTCGTGGGTGGCGATCAGTACCGCCACGCCGACTCGGGCGAAGTCCTGGAACAGATCCATGATTTCTTCAGAGAGCGCGGGATCCAGGTTCCCGGTAGGCTCATCGGCGAGCAGCAGTGGGGGTTTGTTGACAACCGCGCGTGCGATGCCCACCCGTTGTTGCTCCCCGCCGGAGAGCATGATCGGGTTGAGCTTTTCCTTGTCGAGCAGTCCGACCTTGTCGAGTGCAGCGCGTACCCGTTTTCCGATATCGGCGCGGGAATAACCGGCAATGATCAGTGGCAAGGCGACGTTGTCGAATACGCTACGGTCAAACAGCAACTGGTGGTTCTGGTGCACCATGCCGATCTTGCGGCGCAGCAGGGGAATGTGGCGGTTGCCGAAGCCATTGAGGTTCTGGCCTTCCACCAGCACCTGCCCCTGGGATGGGCGCTCGATCATCATGATCAGTTTCAGCAGGGTCGACTTGCCCGCCCCGGAGTGACCGGTCAAAAAGGTGAGTTGCCCGGCTGGCAGGGTAAAACTGACCTTGCTGAGCGCGTCTTTGCCGTTCGGGTAGCGTTTACTGACCCGGTCGAACTGAATCATGGATGTCCTTCGGACTGTGTCATGCCTTGCGGGGCGACACTGCGCCCCGTCAAGGGTGTTCTGGAGGAGGTGGGATCAGCCCGTCACATCCTCAAACAGCGCCTGAACGAACTCTTCTGCATGGAACGGTCGCAGGTCTTCCAGGCGTTCCCCAACACCGATAAAACGAATCGGCAAGCCAGTACGTTTGGCCAAGGCGAACAGGATACCGCCTTTGGCGGTGCCGTCGAGCTTGGTCAGTGCCAACCCGGTCACGCCGGCGGCATCACGGAACTGTTCGGCCTGATTGATGGCATTCTGACCGGTGCCGGCATCCAGTACCAGCAGCACTTCATGAGGGGCATCCGGAATCAGTTTCTTCATCACCCGGGTGACCTTGGTCAGCTCGTCCATCAGGTTGCCGCGGGTATGCAGGCGGCCAGCGGTGTCGGCGATCAGCACATCGGCCCCGCGGGACTGGGCCGCCTGAACGGCGTCGTACACGACTGAGGCCGAGTCGGCGCCGGTGTGCTGGGCGACTACGGGAATATCGTTACGCTCCCCCCAGACTTGTAGCTGTTCCACAGCAGCGGCACGGAAGGTATCGCCGGCGGCCAGCATCACGCTTTTGCCCTCGGCCTTGAAGCGGCAAGCGAGCTTGCCGATGGTGGTGGTCTTGCCGACGCCGTTGACGCCCACCATCAGGATTACATAGGGTTTTTTGCTGGTGTCGATGATCAGGGGTTGGTCGACTGGTTCCAGCAACTTGCGCAGTTCGTTCTGCAGCGATTCATATAGCGCATCGGCATCCACCAGCTCTTCACGGGTTACCTGGTCGGTGAGCGCCTGGATGATCACATCCGTGGCTTCTACACCCACATCAGCTACCAGCAGCTGGGTCTCGATTTCCTCGAAGATCTCGTCGTCGATCTCCTTGGCGCCCACCAGCAGGTCGGCCAGGCCTTTGCCCAGGCCCTTGCGGGTCTTGCTCATGCCCTGCTTCATGCGGGCCCAGAAACCCTCGCCGTCATCATTGCTGTCGGCATTGACGGTTGTGGTGGCGGGAGCCGCCTCGGGTTCGGGATTGCTCACGACGGGGGGGGCAGGCGCAGGCTCTGGCACCGTTTCTGCCCCCTGTGTGCGCTCACCGTCCTGGCTCTCGGGTGTGCTGTCTTGTTCGTCAGTACCGACAAACATGCGTTTCCAGAAGCCGGTTTTTTTCGGTTCCTGCTTGGAATTATCGTCGTCGCGGGAAACTTCGTCGCTCATGTTCAGTCGTATCCAGATACGAAGGGAGTAGCCCTTCCTCAACAATCAGGCTGCAAGTGCAGGGCAATTGAGGAGCCTCTGAATAATGCCTTGCGTGCTCAGCGTGACCAAGCGTAGCAGATGTGCGCTCCTGGTCGCGCTCTTCGGGTCTTCCCGGCTGGCCCCCCCCCGTTTTTGCGGTTTCTTGATGGATGGACAAGGAGCCTCTAAATAATG
>OBIY01000033.1_pt1 | contig 54854 bp, 41 predicted proteins | sample 1519841 | NCBI WGS metagenome assembly OBIY01 (sample SAMN03019774, study PRJEB22545) | beach sand metagenome | biome: beach; feature: sea beach; material: beach sand | place: USA: Municipal Pensacola Beach, FL | collected 2010-07-30 | depth 30-40 cm m
CAACTGGTCGGCGTTGGCCGATATCAGCGACCTATGCAGTGGCGCTTCCTCCCCGGGCTGGTCCCTTCACTCTTTTGCGTAGCGATACTTGCGCTACAGGGCTGCTCTCTGGCCCGAGTCGATGACAACCTGCCTTACGGGGTACTCAACAACAATGATCTGCAGCTGGTCGAGGACGGCCTGCCGACCTACCTGTTGATGGTCGATGGGCTGATCGAAAACTGGCCGGACAGCGAATCCTTGCTGGCCAGCGGTGCGGACCTTTATGGCGCCTATGCCGGCCTGTTTGTGGAAGATCCGACCCGTGCCCGCAAGCTGAGTAACAAGGCCCTGAATTATGCTTTCCGGGCGGCCTGTGCCCACGATGGGGATTATTGCGATCTGCGCAGCCTCAGCGTGCCGGAATACGAGGCCCTGTTGGCCGAGGCAGGCAAGGGCGATGTGCCTGTCCTGTTTACCCTGGGTGGAGCCTGGGCCGGCTATATCCAGCAGAATACCAGCGACTGGAACGCTGTAGCCGAACTGGGCCGTGTCGAAGCCACCATGAAGCGTGTGACCGAGCTGGAAGAAGGCTACCAGTACGGTCAGGCACACATGTACCTGGGCGTGCTTAACAGCATTCTGCCGGCCTCGCTGGGCGGCAAGCCTGAGGTGGCCAAAGCCCATTTCGAGCAGGCCATGAGCCTGTCGGAAGGCAAGAATCTGCTGGCGCCAGTGCTCTATGCTGAAAAGTATGCCCGCCTGGTATTCGACCGCGAATTGCATGACCGCCTTCTCAAGGCGGTGCTGGAGGCCGACCCGAACGTTCATGGCCTGACCCTGCAAAATACCTACGCGCAGGAGCAGGCCAAGGCCCTGCTTGCCGACGCCGATGACTATTTCTAGGAGTTAATTATGTTGCGTCTCGCGACTGTACTGGTGGCCTTGCTGCCGCTGGTGGCTAGCGCCGCCACCACGCTGAAGATTTCCACCCTGTACCCGGACGGCACGACTATCGTCACCGGTCTGAAAAATGCCGGCAAGGAGATTGCCGACAAGACTGAGGGCCGCGTGAAGCTCAAGATCTACCCCGGTGGGGTGATGGGCGATGACCGGGCAGTGGAGCGCAAGATCCGCATCGGCCAGCTGCATGGCATGATCGCCCAAGGCGGGGCCTTTGCCTCGGCCTACAAGGATAGCCAGATTCTCAACGTGCCGCTGGCCTTCAACAACTATGACGAAGTGGATGCGGTGCGTGCGGAACTGGACCCGGTGATTGAGCAGGGTCTGGAACAGGGCGGCTGGGTCAGCTTCGGTCTGGTGGATGGTGGCTTTGCCTACGTCATGTCGGAAAACCCGGTAAAAAGCCTGGATGACCTGCGTGACCAGAAACTGTGGCTGCCAGCCAATGATGAAGCATCTGCCAAGGCGTCCAAGGCCTTTGAATTGTCGCCGATCATGCTGAACATCGGTGCTGTGCTGACGTCCCTGCAGACCGGTGCCATCAATGCCTTCGCGGCGCCGCCAGTGGCAGCACTGACCTTGCAGTGGTACTCGCGGGTGAACTACGTCACCGATATGCCATTACTGTACACCTTCGGCCTATTGGGTATTCACGAAAAATACTTCAAGCGTATCAGCCCGGAAGATCAGAAAGTCGTGCGTGACGTGTTGGGTGCGACCTTCGATACGCTGGATACCGAAAGCCGCAAGGAAAATCTGAGCGCCTTCCAGGCCGTGCAACAACAGGGGCTTGAGGTGGTTCAACCAACAGAAGACCAGCGTGCTGAATGGAAAGACTACGCCGATCGTGCCACTGCCGAGTTGGTAGAAGAGGGCGAAGTCAGCCAAGACATGCTTGATCGCCTTAACGGAATTCTCGCCAAGCAGCGTGCAGGTCAGTAATGGCTGGGTTGCTACGCGGTTTGCACCGCTTTCTGCATCAACTCGAGGACGGCCTTATCGTGGCCGTCCTTTTGTTTATGATCCTGCTGGCGGTGGCGCAGATCATTCTGCGAAATTTCTTTGGCACCAGCCTGATCTGGATTGAACCACTACTACAAAATGCCGTGTTATGGATCGGCCTGTTGGGGGCGATGATTGCTTCCAGAAATGACGAGCATATTCGTATCGATGTGGCCTCCGCTCTTCTACCGGAAAAGTATCACCCCTTCCTGACCGTCGCTGTGGACCTGTTTACGGCGTTCATTTGCGTGCTGGTGGCCTGGTATAGCGTGGGGTTCGTGATCGAGGAATACGAGTATGCGACCCCCGCATTTGGCAGTGTCCCGAGCTGGCTGTTGCAGGCCATTATCCCCGTGGGTTTTTCCGTGATGGCGGTGCGTTATGTGGTGTTGTTTGCGCTGGGCCTGATCGGTAAGCGGCCGAAACTGCAGGAGCCGGTGGCATGATTACCGCAGCGATAATTTTGCTGGTGGTGCTGGCCCTGATGGGCGCGCCCCTGTACGCGATTATTCTGGGTGCGGCGGCTCTCGGGTTTTACACCCTGGAAATCGAGCTGGCCGTGCTTCATATCGATATCTACCAGCTCAGCAATTCCGTGGTGCTGATGGCGTTGCCATTGTTCACCTTTGCCGGTTTCCTGTTGAGTGAGTCGAAAACCGCCGACCGCATGCTCCGCCTGAGCCAGGCGGCCTTTGGCTGGATGCCCGGTGGCATGGCCTTTGTGTCACTGATTGCCTGTGCCTTCTTTACCGCCCTGACCGGCGGTTCCGGTGTCACCATCGTGGCTCTCGGCGCCTTGTTGTTGCCGGCGCTGGTGAAAGGCAATTATCCGGAAAAATTCAGCCTTGGCCTGGTTACCTCATCAGGCAGTCTTGGCCTGTTGCTGGTGCCGTCGGTTCCGTTGTTGATCTACGGCATTATTGCCCAGCAGATGTCCCAGCAGCTGGATATGCCTTCGGTAGAAATTGTGGATCTGTACCTGGCGGGGCTGGTGCCTGCCCTGCTGATGATCGTGCTGTTGTATGGCTACTGCGTATGGGCAACCCGTGGCTCGGCCATGAATGGCAAGGCGGTGCCGCGTCAGCCGTTTGATTTTCGTGAGCTGGTGGATGCCCTGTGGGAAGCCCGCTGGGAGCTGCCGCTGCCGCTGGTGGTGTTGGGCGGTATCTTCTCGGGCTTCCTGGTGGTCAGTGAAGCCGCCGCGGTGACGGCCCTGTATGTGCTGGTGGCGGAGGTGTTCCTGTACAAGGAAATTTCGCTGCGTAAATTGCCGTCGATCATGCGTGATTCCATGATCATGGTAGGGGGTATTCTGCTGATTCTGGCGGTGGCCCTGGCCTTCACCGATTACCTGGTTTACGCCGGGGTGCCCGAGAAGCTGTTCACCCTGATCCAGACCCACGTGGAGAGCAAGATCACCTTCCTGATTCTGCTCAACATCCTGCTGCTGCTGCTGGGGGCGTTGCTGGATATCTTCGCGGCACTGGTGATCATGGTGCCCCTGATCCTGCCCGTGGCCCTGCGCTACGGCATCGATCCGGTGCATCTGGGTGTGATCTTTGTGGCCAACATGCAGATCGGTTACATCACTCCGCCGGTAGGCATGAACCTGTTCATCGCCAGCTATCGCTTCAAGAAGAAAGTCACCGAACTGTTCGCCTCCACGATTCCGTTCATGTTGGTACTGATCGTGGCGCTGTTGATGATTACCTATATCCCGCAGTTGAGTTTGTGGTTGGTTCGGTAAGGCAGTGAATAGTTAACAGTTAACAGTGAATAGCGGCGCGTGAAACGCGTGGTGGTGACAGAAAGTATCGAGGCCGCGCCCAGGCTTGGGCGCGGCCTCTTTCGTTTGCAGGAACGAGCAGCAAGTGTGAAGGGCCAACCCCAAGGCACGCAGACGGTAGGTTTTCCCTTTGCCTTTCGCAATGCGCAACCCTCGCATCGCGGCCCCTACTGCTCCAAAAGGTTTTCCAACGAAAGAGGCCGCGCCTAATGTCCGGGCGCGGCCTCTGTGGTTGCGGGACAGGCATGCCTCCCCCGCGCAGCTGTTAACTATTAACTGTTCACTGTTAACTGCTTTTATCAACCGACTGCTTATAAACAAAACTGGCCATTGCCCGCAGTGGCATCATGCGGATCCAGATGCTTTGCAGGGTAACGGACAGGCCGGGCAGGGCGTAACGCTTACCGGCATTGAGGGCCTTGTAGCCGGCAGCGGCCACCTCTTCCGGGGTGGCGATCTGCGCGGAGACGAATTGGGTGATGCCGCTGGACGACTTGTGTGCGCTTTGGGCGGTATCCAGGAAGGCCGTCTTGGTGGTGCTGGGGCAGAAGCAGGTGACCTGCACGCCATAGGGTTTGAGCTCTTCCTGCAGGGAGGCGCTGAGGTTGATCACGAATGCCTTGCTGGCGCTGTAGGCGGCAAAGAAAGGCATCGGGCAGAACCCGGCGAGGGAACCGATGTTCATGATCTTGCCCTGGCCGCGAGCCTTCATTTTGGCGCCTACCAGCATGCACAGTTTGCTGAGCAGAATATTGTTGAGGGTGAGCATGCGCTCCAGTTTCCGGGTGTCCTGCTCAACGTGCTCGCCCATCATGCCGAAGCCCACGTTGTTGACCAGCACGTCCAGGGTGATGTTTTCCTGGTCCAGCCATTGCACGATGCGCTCGGCGGCATCCGGTTGGGACAGGTCCATCTGCACGCCGTGGTAAACCACATCGTTGCGCTGGGCTTTCAGGTCGTTACCCAGCTGATCCAGTTCGTCCTGCAGCAGGCTGAAGACCACGATATTGTAGCCATCGTTGTTGAACAGCTTGCAGAATTCACGGCCAATGCCGCCGGCGCCGCCGGTGATCAGTACGGTTTTTGTCATTGTTGTGCTCCTGTCAGGCGGCGTCGCCGGGCTGGTCTTTCGGGCCCAGATCAAAGGGGCCAATAATCATGCTGCCAGAGTGTTTGCGGTGGTAAGCCTCGCGGGCTTTCCACACTTTTCCATACCGGTAGAACGGTACGGTGGGGTACAGGTGATGAACCAGGTGGTAGTTCTGGTACATCAGGATCGGGGTCAGCAACCATTCCTTGCCCATGCGCATCAGCGAGGTGGTATTCGGGTCCACGTCCTGGCGGCCGGTATGCGGGTAGTGCGGCAGCACCATGAACACCAGACACATCAGAAAGAACGAGAAGTAGGACGGGATCAGCCACAGCATCAGGGTCACGTAGGGTTGCCAGATGAACAGGGCGGTCAGGGCAATGCCGGCGACAATCAGTTCACGGCGGATTTCGGACATGGCCACATTGGGCAGCTTTTCCGGATTGCGCATGAAGTTGATCAGGTAAATGAAGGGCCAGAAACCCCATAGTGGCATGGTCCACAGACTGCTGGCCATCCAGTGATCCGGATCTTTTTCCGGATCATTGGCAAAGCGGTGGTGGTGCATGTGCATGATGCGGAACAACTTGCCTTTGCCAAACGGCACCGCCACAAAGGTGGCAATGGAGAGGATAAGGTCGTTGTGTTCTGATTTCTGCGCTGCGGCACGATGAATGGATTCGTGGGCAGGAGTGAACATGACATAGCCGGCGATGCTGTTGATCACCAGGCCGACCCAGGCAGGCCAGTAGCCCCCGATGACCATGATCCAGCTGCTGATGTTGGCCGCATGGGACAGCACCATCAGGGCAATGGTTGGCCAGGCAAACTTCGGCGATACCTTCAGTTTGGCCAGTGTCTTGAGTTCTTCTGCTTCGGTTGTTGTCGTCATTGGGCAGTCTCCTGCATGGTCCAGATACACAGTGTTTACTGAACGGGAAAGAAAGTTAAGCGCGGAAAATGCCAAAAAGGGGATAAATAGTGTCATCGGGGCGCCGTGGCCGGCCGCCCCGATGCAGGCGTCAGGCGGCGTTGGCCTTGTCGCTGTCCGGGCCGAGCCCGAAGGGGCCAATGATCATGCTGCCGGAGTTTTCCATGTGGTGGGCTTCCCGGGCCTTCCACACCTTGCCGTAACGGTAGAACGGCACGGTGGGATAGAGGTGATGGACCAAATGGTAGTTCTGGTACATCAGCACCGGGGTCTGCCACCACTCGCCGCCCATGCGCATCAGGGCAGTGGTGTTGGGGTCTTCATCCTGTCGGCCAGTATGGGGGTAGTGCGGCAGCACCATGAACACCAGGCACATCAGGAAGAAGGCAAAGTAGGTGGGGATCAGCCACAGGGTCAGCATGTAGAAGGGTTCCCAGGCAATCAGGGCGCCAAAGATAATCCCGGCCACGACGATCTCACGAACGATCTCGGACACCTTCACATTGGGCAGCATGGCCGGGTTGCGCAGGAACTTGTAGAGATAGAAATACGGCCACAGACCCCACAGCGGCATGGTCCACAGGCTGCTGGCCATCCAGTGATCCGGGTCGTTTTCCGGGTCGTTGGCAAAGCGATGGTGACGCATGTGCAGCAGGCGGAACAGTTTCCCCTTGCCGAAGGGCACGGCCACGAAGGTGGCGGCAGACAGCAGAAAGTCGTTGGTAGACGACTTCTGCGCTGCTGCCCGGTGGATGGCCTCGTGAGCCGGGGTAAAGAGGGCGTAGCCCGCAATGCTGTTGATGACCATGCCCAGCCACAGTGGCCAGATGTCGTTCATGACGAGTACCCAGCTCAGGGCGATGCTGATCAGGGACACGATCAGAATGGCAATCGTGGGCCAGGCCAGTGGCGGTGACACCTTCAGGCGGGCCAGTTCATTGTTGTTGTCGGCGTGACTCATTGCGCCAGTCTCCAATGGTGCTTTTTTTCAGTGTTGCCGGAATGGCGAACAGCGGTAAGCGCGGATGCTGACAAGGGGGGGATAGAAAATGACAGGGGCTGTAGAGACGTCGGTGTCGCTGCGATAAGCCAAACGTACCGCACAGCTCACCGAGACCACTGGGAAGAAGACAGTTTTAGCCTCTGTGAACTCTGCGGTAGCGAAGCTTTTGATTCCAAGTGGTTATCGCGCCGCCAAGGACGCTCCTACCGACAGGTTATTCCTGCCGGAATCGCCCCGGGCTGGTGCCGAACCAGCGCTGGAAGGCGCGGCGGAAGCTGGCCACGTCGGTGTAGCCCAGGTCTTCTGCCACTGCTGCGACGGTGTAGTGGGGCAGGCTCAGCAGCTGGGTGGCGCGGCGGCTGAGGGTCTGGTCACGCAGTTGCTGAAAACGGGTGTCTTCGTGCTTGAGCTTGCGGATCAGGGTGCGCGGGCTCATGTGCAAACGGTCTGCCACGGCATCGAGGCTGGCCTGGCCCTGGCTTTGGTGAAGCAGGGCAAGCACCTGATCCGTTACCGTGCCTTGCTTGCGCAGGGCTTCCTGGCGGGCTTCACACTGCTGAATGGCCAGCCACAGCAAGTCCCGGTCGTGGCTGGCTAATACCTCGTCGCCGTAGCGTGCAGGCAGGGACAGCGACACGCCGGGGGCATCAAAGACCACTTCGGTCCCCCGGAAGATCTTTTTGTAGGATTCGGCCCAGGCCGGTGCCGGGTAGTTGAAGCTGGCGGTGCCATCCTCGATGGGTTTGCCTCGCAGGACCACATGACAGGCGTAGGCCGATCCCATGGCGGATTCGGTGAGGAAACGAATGGCATCATCCAGCGGATAGGCGAATTTCAGGTGCAGGGTGATGGTGTCGGGAGTTTCTTCCATTTCGGTGAGAAACACCCGGGTGCGGGTGTTGGTAAAACTGGCAAAGACCCGCATGGCATCGCGCAGGGTAGGGCTGGCCATGGCGGCCATCCCCATGGGGCCATGCATGGCAGGCAGGGCGCGCAGGCCGGTTTGCAGGGCCAGATCCGGCGCTTCACTCATGTGCTGCGCGTTTGCAATCAGCTGACAGGCACCGGGCCAGTCAATGAACCCATCGCTGGTCTGCAGGGTGTGGGCGTCGATCCCGGTGTTGGCCACCAGGGTATCCAGGCCATCCTGATCAAGCCCCAGGGTCTGGGCGATCATGCGGCAGTAGGCCAGAGCCAGGTCGGGTTTCATCGAACGGTTTCCTCGCTGGCAGGCGGTTCGGCGATGTAGCTGGCGACCATGCGGGTCAGCTCATCGGCCAGCTCGCTTTCGCGAATCATGCCGCCGTGCTGGCTGATGTAGCGCACCATGGTGAACAGCACGCTGTTGGTGACGATAAACACCCGCACCTCCAGGTTGTGGATGGGGTAGTCCCGATAATGGCGCAGGAAGTACATCCGGGCCAGATCCATGAAGTGTTGTTGCAGGACTTCCACCACCCGGTTGGTGGGCAGTCGATGCCAGTTGCGTACCAGTTCCAGGTACAGGCCGTCGCGGGAATGCAGCACCGCAAAGCCGAAGCGAATGGCACTGCTGACCATGGCATTGATGTCCACATTGTCGGTGATGGGCAGTCGTTTCAGACCGACCCCGATATCCTCGGCCAGACTCTCCATCAGGGCTTCGATCAACCCATCCTTGTCACCGAAATACTGATACAGCGAGCCCACGCTGACGCCGGCTACCTCGGCAATCCTGGCGGTGGTGGTGTTGTCCAGCCCCTGCTGCTGGATGACCTGGGCGGTCGCGTCGATCAGGGCGCGGACCATTTCCCGGGAGCGTTGTTGTTGAGGGCGTTTACGCATGGCGGAACCTGTATCGGCAAAATGCGAATTGAATGCGAATACATATTCGCATTAGGGTGACAGCTATTGCAAGCACACCCAGGAGGTTGTGATGACCGCTCAGGCACACATTCAGCCCGCGCCTCGCCGGGCTCGCCCATTTGAGAAGACCCAGCAAGCCACGCCAGTGTTGCTGCGTACCCTGTTGGGCCGTGATCTGGCGCCGAGTCGCGCAGAATTTGATGAGGTGATCGCCGCCCTGTGGGAAGGTGATCAGCCCATGGATGATCTGGTGGACTGGATGGTGGCATTCGGCCCACGGGAGGCCCGTGCGCTGTTCGAAAAGGCCGTCAATGAGGGGCTGCACGCGGTGCCGGATTGCCCGGAACCATTGCGTTTGTTCATCAAACGGCTGGAAAAACGCCCGGCCTGGGTGGACTTCGAGCTGATCGAGGACGGTGCCCGCTTTATTCACTCCACTGGCATGACAGCCCCATACGTGTTGCGGGATCTGGCGTTGATGGGGGGCTATTTGCTGTCCGGTTTCAACCAGTCCCTGGTGTTGACCGGCGCCCTCAACAAGGGCGCGTCCCGTCGAGTGGCCGAGACCGGAAAATGGTGGATCGACTGCACGGAGGTGGGCGGGCTGGAGCGTTTCGGGGCAGGCTTCAAGAGCACCTTGCATGTGCGCATGGTGCATTCGCTGGTGCGCCGCAACCTGGCCTCCCGGGACGAGTGGGATGAGAGCCAGTGGGGCAAGCCGCTCAGTCAGGTAGATATGGTGGCGACCTATCTGGGGTTCTGCGTGGTGATGCTGGGTGGCCTGCGCAAGATGGGAGTGCCGGTAACGCCCCGTGAGTCCCGTGGCGTGATGCAGTTGTGGAAATACGCCAGCTGGTTGATGGGCGTGGATGAGCGTTGGCTGGTCGACAGCGAGCGCGACGGGATTGTGCTGCTGCACCACACCCTGATGACCCAGAGCCAGCCGGACTGGACCAGCCGTGAGCTGGGCATGGCGTTGGCGCAAGAGCCGCTGGAGCGAAAGTTCGGCCGTTTTGAATCCCTGCAGCGCAAGCTCGCCTACAACAAGCATCTGAGTGTCAGCCGCTTTTTTCTGGACAAGCAAAAGATGGCGCAACTGGGCCTGCCGGAGGATGTGTCGTCCTGGTACCCCTTGCTCACGCTGGGGCCGCGGTTTGCCTTGCATGCCGGTCAGCGCTATTTACCTGGGTTGCGTCAGCGACAGCAGCGTACGGGCCGCAAGGCTCAATTGCAGGTGCTGGCCCAGATGTTCGGGGAATCCGAGCAAGACCTGATTCGCCCGGATGCTTCGCACCCGGGGCATGTCTGAAAGCGATAAAGCAGGAAATGAGTGTGACTGAATCTGCGATCAAGACGGTATTGATTACCGGGGCGTCGTCCGGCATCGGCTACGCCACCGCCAAACTGTTTCAGGCCAACGGCTGGAATGTGGCAGCTACCATGCGAGACCCGTCCCAGGCGGATGAGCTGGCGGCACTGCCGGGGGTGATGTGTACCCGTCTGGATGTCACTGACCGTGACAGCATTCACGCCGCTGTAGCAGCCGTTATCCAGCGTTTCGGGGCGATTGACGTGCTGGTGAACAATGCCGGCTATGGGTTGATGGGCGCGTTTGAAACCCTGGATGAAGAACAGATTAAACGGCAGTTCGAGACCAATGTGTTCGGACTGATGGAGACCTGTCGGGCCGTGCTGCCCCACTTTCGCGAGCGGCAAAGCGGTGTACTCGTGAACGTGGCCAGCATGGTCGGGCGGGTACCACTGCCGCTGTACAGTGTGTATAACGCCAGCAAGTGGGCGGTGGAAGGGTTCACCGAAGGGCTGGTGTACGAACTCTGTCCGCTGGGCATTGGCATCAAGATCATTGAGCCGGGGGCGGTGAATACGGCCTTCTTCGGGCGTTCCGCCGACCGCGAAAATCGCACCGGGGTGTCCACCTACGAGACTTATTCCAAAGACCAGTTCGGGGTGATGGACAAGACCGGGCCAGGGGGCTCGACGCCTGAAGAGGCTGCGGACGTCATCTACAAGGCTTCCACCGATGGCAGCCAGCGCCTGCGCTACAGTGTCGGTAGCGATGCCCGCATGCTGTTGCTGGCCCGCCGGCTGCTGCCGGAGACCCTGTTCCGCGCCATGATCCGCATGAGTCTTACCGAAAAAGCGTTCAACAGCGTGGGGCGCTTGTTGTACAAGCCCTGAGCATTACAGAAAAAGGGTTCTTCGCGGATTCGAGGGAATCGTCCACAGAAGAGCCCCTTCCGTAGGAGCGTCGCTCGCGGCGCGATAACCCACGTCGTTAAAGACTGATTTCCCATAGAGGGCACAGGGTTCACAGAGGAAAACCGTCTTCCCCAGTGAGCCCTGTGCCCTCTGTGATGAAAATGCTTTTGATCCTGGTTTGGGGTCGCGTCGCCACCGAGCGTAGCGAAGGAACGACCGCAGGGCGGCCCGAAGGGTGAGCGGAGCAAATAACCGACGCTCCTGCGGCAAGTGGGGGGTAAATCGGGCCGTTCACGGAAATCCGCGATGTACCCTAAAAATTGCCCGTGTCGCGGCACAAAAAAAGGGCCGTCGGGGGGACGGCCTTAAGGGGGGAAGTGTGGGGCCAATCCGTGACCCCGGGTGTTCAGAATGAGCGCAAATGGTGTTGGGTAGGCCGCGCATTCTGCGCTGCCGATGGAATCATTCTAGTGGCACGGGGAGGCCGAACCCATGGCACCGGTTTGGCGGGTTTGATCAGATTTTTTGATGAATGTTCGGTTTATTTACTGAAAATTGCCCAATGATTTGCGCATAAGGTGGCGTTTCAGATTGACGCCACCCCGATCTGCTTGCTCCTCCCCTTCACTGTCGAAACCCATGAAGCGAAAGAATTCCAGTGCGGTCAGGCTGGCGTGGGTGGTCAGGCTGGGGATGCCTTCGACCCGGGCGCTGTCTTCCAGATGCTGGTAGAGCAGGGTAGCAATACCCACCCGGGCGGAGTCCGGGTGCACGTAAACCATATTGATGTTGTCGGCAATGCGCTGGGCAAACCCCACCAGTTCATCATCCCACTGCGCCACCACGGTTTCCCCTTCACTCAGCAATGAGATCAGGCTGTCGTAGTTCTGGCCACGACTCCAGGCATCACGTTGCTGCTGATCGTATTCGCCAGCACTGCCCACTTGTATGGCATCGCGGAAGACGCCGAGCAGACGGTTCAGGTCGGCCACTTCCAGCGGCCGGATCTGGAACGGCAGAAAAGGGGCCATCGGGTCGGCAGGCGGAGGGGCTGGCACCTCAGATTGCGGCGTTTCCACTGGGGGGGCATCGTCTTCGGGGCGGGGTGCCTGCTGAGGCGTCGCGTCTTTTGCCGGGCCCTGAAACAGGCGGCGTAACCATTGCAGCATCAGCGTGGTGTCCCGTGTTGTTGTGATTCTTGTGAGGGCTGCTTCATGGCATCGATCTGGGCTTTCAGGGCTTCCAGGTAAGCATCTTGCTGCTCAAGCAGTTCCTGGGTGGTTTCCTTCTGCTGCAGAAGGTCTTGCTCCCTGGCTTCCAGTTCTTGTTGTTCGCGCAGGCGTGCATCGCGCTGCTCGGCGGTGAGCAGGTCGCTGTCGTCAAACGATTGCGCCGCCGCTGGCAGTGCCAGGGCGCAACAGAAGATCAGGAGTACAGAGCGCACGGAGTTCCCCAAAACTCGTTGTGAAGCAGAGTCAGCATAGCAAAAACCGGGCTCGGAAGGGAAAGCCCGGTGGTGATTGCGGGAGCGGGGCAGGCCACGGTGGCCCGACATCGCGGTGGAACTCCGCTCCCACAGCAGAGGGTCGGGTTATCCCTTCATCATCTGACGCAGCACATAGTGCAAAATGCCGCCGTGTTTGTAGTACTCCACTTCCGCGGCGGTATCGAGCCGGGAGAGCGCCTCCACGGTTTGTTCCTTGCCATCACGGCGGAACACCACCTTTACAGTTTCCCCTGCTTTCAGGCCGTTGCCCAACTCCGGAATATCGACGATTTCACTGCCGTCCAGGTTCAGGGTCTTGCGGTCGGTGCCTTCCGGGAACTGCAGTGGCAACACCCCCATGCCGATCAGGTTGGAGCGGTGAATACGCTCGAAGCTTTCGGCAATCACCGCTTTCACCCCGAGCAGGTTGGTGCCCTTGGCCGCCCAGTCGCGGCTGGAGCCGGTGCCGTATTCCTTGCCGGCGACCACCACGGTGGGAACGCCATCCTTCTGGTAACGCATGGCGGCACCGTAGATGGAAATTTCCTCGCCCTGGGGCAGGTGTTTGGTAAAGCCGCCTTCGATATCCGGGGTCATCTCGTTGCGGATACGGATATTGGCGAAGGTGCCGCGCATCATCACTTCGTGATTCCCCCGGCGCGAACCGTAGGAGTTGAAGTCGATGGGTTCCACATCGTGGCCCTGCAGATAATGGCCAGCGGGGGAATCGGCCTTGATGGCGCCGGCAGGAGAGATGTGGTCGGTGGTAATGGAATCGCCAAGCAAGGCGAGAATCCGGGCGTCTTTCACCGGGGTCACATCATCGATTTCGGCGGTAAGCCCGTCAAAGAAAGGCGGGTTCTGGATATAGGTGGATTGGCTGTCCCAGTCATAGGTCTGGGAATCCGGGATTGGCAGGCTCTGCCAGGTCTCGTCACCGTCAAAGACACTGGCGTACTGGCTGCGGAACATGTCGTTGTTGATCTTGACCAGCTCTGCCTGAATCTCATCGGAGCTGGGCCAGATGTCCTTCAGGTAGACCGGGTTGCCATCGTTATCCTTGCCAATAGGGTCTTTGTCCAAATCGATTTTCACGGTGCCGGCCAGGGCGTAGGCCACCACCAGCGGCGGTGAGGCCAGCCAGTTGGTGCGCACGCTCTGGTGGACCCGGCCTTCGAAGTTACGGTTGCCGGACAGCACTGAGGCCACCACCAGATCGCCGTCGGCAATGGCTTTGTCGATGGCGTCCGGCAGGGGGCCGGAGTTGCCGATGCAGGTGGTGCAGCCGTAGCCGACCAGGTCGAAACCGATGTCGTTGAGGGGTTTCTGCAGGCCGGTGACGTCCAGATAGTCGGTCACCACCTTGGAGCCGGGGGCCAGTGAGGTCTTCACCCAGGGCTTGCGGTTGAGGCCTTTTTCGGCGGCTTTTTTTGCCACCAGACCGGCCGCCAGCATGACGCTGGGGTTGGAGGTGTTAGTGCAGGAGGTAATAGCTGCAATCACCACATCGCCGTGGCTGAGGTGGTGTTTCTGGCCGTCGATGGTGACGGGAACGTCACCACCGCTGGGCTCGTGGTTGCCCACGGCGGTCTGACCGCCTTCCCCTTCCAGCTTGCTGATTTCATCGTCGTTGAGCTTGAGGGTCTCGGTCACTACGTCAATGAAGGTGCGTTTGACGGCCGTGAGGGGAACCCGGTCCTGGGGGCGTTTCGGGCCGGCCAGGCTGGGCACCACATCCCCCAGATCCAGTTCCAGAACATCGGTAAATTCCGGGTCCGGATCGTCGCTGGAGCGCCACAGCCCTTGCGCCTTGCAGTAGGCCTCGACCAACGCGATGGTGTCGGGGTCGCGGCCGGACAGTTCCATGTATTCGGTGGTGCGCTCGTCGATGGGGAAGAAACCACAGGTGGCGCCATACTCGGGGGCCATGTTGGCGATGGTGGCGCGGTCGGCCAGGGTCAGGTCGGCGAGGCCGTCACCAAAGAATTCCACAAACTTGCCGACTACCCCGCGGCGGCGCAGCATCTCGGTGACCGTGAGTACCAGATCGGTGGCGGTGATGCCCTCGCGCAGCTTGCCGCTGATCTTGAAGCCGATGACCTCGGGGATCAGCATGGCGATGGGCTGGCCGAGCATGGCGGCTTCGGCCTCGATACCGCCCACACCCCAGCCCAGTACGCCGAGGCCGTTGATCATGGTGGTATGGGAGTCGGTGCCCACCAGGGTATCCGGGTAGGCATAGGTGTTGCCATCCTGGGCCGGCTCGGACCAGACACCCTTGGCCAGGTATTCCAGGTTGACCTGGTGGCAGATGCCGGTGCCCGGTGGCACCACCCGGAAATTATTGAAGGCTTTCTGGCCCCAGCGCAGGAACTGATAACGTTCACGGTTGCGCTGGTACTCGATATCCACATTTTCAGCAAAGGCCTGCGGGTTGCCGAATTTGTCCACCATGACCGAGTGATCGATGACCAGATCCACCGGTGACAGGGGGTTGATGCGGGTGGGATCGCCACCGGCCTTGCTGATGGCATCGCGCATGGCGGCAAGATCGACTACACCGGGGACGCCGGTGAAGTCCTGCATCAGGACCCGGGCCGGGCGGTAGTTGATTTCGTTGTCGGAACGCTTGTTGTCCAGCCAGCGCACGACCGCTTCCACGTCATTCACGGTGACGCTCTCGCCATCTTCATAGCGCAGCAGGTTTTCCAGTAGCACTTTGAGCGAGAAGGGAAGCTTGCTGAGATCACCCCAGCCCTTGTCGGCGACCGCGTTGAGGTCGAAATAATGGTAGGTCTTGCCGTTGGCTGTCAGCGATGACTTGCTGTTCAGGGTGTCCTGGCCAATCCGTGTCACTGCACACCTCCTGGGTCGAGAATGGGCTCGCCGCCGTGGTGTCACGGCGTAAAGCGGGACCGCAGGGCCCATAACACAATGACACCAGGACCCTGCGTTATGAATACCCTCATACTACGCGCTTATGGCGTCCACATGAAATGTGTGGCGAAGGGGGTTTTTCAATCTTTGTCATAGACCATGGGCACCGCCTGTCCACTGGGGCGCACGTTGGTCTTCAAGGTCAATGAGAGTCATCGGCGCCCTGCGTATGATCGCGGCACTTTTGTCGAGGATTCTGTTTATGGCCACCAGCGATTACCCGCGTCGCGGTAATGCATTTTCCCGGGCGTGCGCGCGCGGTTTCCTGAAGCTGATTGGCTGGAAGGTGGTCAGTCCGTTACCGGCCTTGCCCAAGGCGGTGATTATTGGCGGGCCGCACACGTCCAACTGGGATGGCATTGTGACCCTGGCCGCCATGATGCAACTGGGCCTGGATGCGCATGTGATGATCAAGGACAGTGCCTTCAAGGGACCGCTGGGTTCCTTGTTACGCTGGATGGGAGCCCTGCCCATTGATCGCAACAAGGCCGGGGGCGTGGTCGAGCAGACGGTCGCCCAGTTCAACGGCGCTGAGCAATTGTTCATGGTGGTGGCCCCGGAAGGCACGCGCGGTGGTGCAACACAATGGAAAACCGGGTTTCATCGTATCGCTCATCAGGCGGGTGTACCCATCATCGTTGCGACGGCCGATTACCGAAAAAAGGAAATCGATTTTCCGTTGGTGTTGGAGCCCGGTGATGATCTGGATGCAGATCTGGCCACGATCTTTTCTACCTATGCTTTGGTTCATCCTCGACACCCGGATAAGTTGTCCGCCCCGTTGAAAGCGTTGCGCGAAAAACAACGGTAAGACGTTCGGCTCCGTCAATACGCGTTCTGGATTCGGCTCATTGTCGAATTCCTGGCCGTTGTCCCTCTCATTGAATGACATCAACGAGAGGGGGACGCGCATGCAAGTTGCCACTGCTGTCAGATCAACCGCGAACCATCATCACCGTACTTCCAATCAAGATTTGGCTTTGCTGGAAGCACTGCTGGACAGTTTTTCCAGGGCGGTGATTGTCTGTGATCGCGCCGGGAACGTGGAGTATTCCAACCAGGCCGCTCAGCAAAAACTGAACCCTGGCTTGCTCGACATCTCGATCGGGCATGCCGGCACCGCCAATGGGGTGCGCTTTCAACGCGCGGTTCGCGCTCTGCGAACAACGGCGGCACAATCTCAGCGTCTCAAGTTGCAGACGGCTGACCGGGTTTGTGTGTTTCGGGTCGACTTTCTCGATGATCAACAGCGCTGGTTGCGGTTGGTGTCTTGTGATGGGGGAGCCAATGCTTCGCAAGCGCTCGCTCTGGCAGCGGAACAGTACCAGTTCACCCCGGCTGAAATGGATATTGCCCGTCATCTTTTACACGGCAGAAGCTCCGCTGAGATTGCCGCATTGCGCTGCAGTTCCCGTGAAACCGTAAGAAGTCAGATCAAGTCCCTGCTGCAGAAAACGGGAGTCCACCGTCAGGCTGCATTGATTGCCTTGCTGGGAGGGTACTGAAAAACCTCCCCGCAAGCGGGGAGGGAAGGTTGCCTCCCGCGAACGGGAGGCGGAGGGGGATGGGTAACGGACGTTTAGTTGCTGCAGCCATTGGCGTTGGTGTAGCTGCCATCGACCACATTATCGATCCACTGATCCAGCAGAACACTGGCTTCGCTGTGTGTCACGCTGCGGGCGATGGGGGGCATCATCCGTTGCGGGTCGTTTTCTGCGGCGAGCCGACAGGAAACGATGGAGGCGCTGGCATCACCGGGTACCAGTACATGCTGACGTCCACAGGAACCACCGCCGGTGGCAGTGGGTTTCTTGCACACGCCGTAGCTGGCATTCACATCACGGAAGTGATCCAGGTAGTAACCGGTATTGGAGGCGGCGCCCTTGTCGTTATGGCAGTGCTGGCAATTCACCTCCAGATAGGCTCGGACCCGGCTCTCGATATCCGCCGCTGAGTGGGCGGTCTCACCGCTGTCACCCGGGACATTCCAGCGCGGCAGATGCTCGATATTGGTGGCAACGCCATTGCTGATGGTCAGGGTCGGTACGCCGCTCAATATGCCCAGATCCTGCCATTGTTTGAGCTGGTTGATCTGCGGGAATCCCCCTTGGCCGCTGTTGCCCATGAACGCCGACTCCGGCTGATAAGCGCGATTCAGGTTTCGAGGCTTGGGACCAATCGGGGCGCTGCCGGCAGGTTGGTCATCATTGCCGTGACAGGTGATGCACTGGTTGGCATTGGGAATGCTATAGCTGGCGGTGCTGCCGGTGAGCAGGGTGCCGGAATCCGCATCCCGGTAGTGCCAGGATGCCGATGCGGTGCCGCCATTCATGGCCAGCCGGGCAACCTGCTTGCCATCCTTCTCTTCCCAGATATAGGGCAGGCCAGTCCAGACCGCACTGCCCTGGCTGTTTTTGCGTTTGATCAGCAGGCGGGTTTCCACCGGCACCTCTGTGCCATTGCTTTCATCGGTAAAGGCAAAGGTCTTGGCGATGACGGTGCCGTCCGGGAAATGGATACTTCCATTGGGGTTATTCCCTTGCTGGCCGTCGCGATACACCGCTTGTTCACCGGGCGGGACAAAAACAACCCGGTATTTGGTGGCGTAGTCGGAGAACAGTTTGCTGTTCAGGACAAAGGGCTGGCCGCTTTCGTTTGGCAAGCTGCGCGGGTCTTGCGGATCGGCAAACAGGTTGTACTGGTCCAGTGTCGGGCAGTTGTAGTTCAGCGCTTCGCGGTTGATTTCACCTTCTGCCACGTCGGCGGAACAATAGAAATCGACCACTTCATCGGAGGGGGCTGGATCGAATTCGCCGCTGGGCTCGAAGGGGGGAATGTCAACCCGCGGCAGCGGGGCCAGTGTTTTGCCAAAGCGGGCCTGACAGTCATGGTCAGACAGTCGGGTATCCGACGGCATATTGAGCAACCCTTCCAGTACGTCCAGCAGACCGGCAGGCGACAGGATCGACAGATCCTGGTCGGCAATGGCCAGTACCAGTTCCAGGCCGTCGGTGCCGTGGAAGTTAAGGTAAGGGGCGCTGTCTTCAGACAGCTCGTTGCTGTGAATGCAGGAGCCCCATTCCGGCTGGATACGTTGCTTGTTTTCGTCGAACTTGTAGGCGTTGTAGTGACAGCTGGGATTCGGATGCTCATTGGTGTGGACGGGTTTTCCGCTGTCCCACATCGGTACCGGATCGCCATTGCTGTCAACTGGATAAGGGCAGTCTTCATCCAGTTCGTCACGCAGACCATCCCAGACAATATGAGCGCCCTTGCCTTGATTGAGCACATTGGTAAGGCTGCCGAGTAACTGGGTTGGATCGTTCAGGGTCGGAAGGTTTTTCAGGCCGATAAGGAATGGCAAAACGCTCTCGACTTCGCCGTTGGCGACCTTTTCCAGGTCCGGTGGTGGCAGGTCGTAACCGGAGTTTTTCATCACGTTGTTGTGAATGTGAAGTCCCTCAGTATAGGGGTCCAGTTTGCGGTCAGCGGTTTTCCCCTTGCCATCGATTAATTCATAGCTGACGTAGATGACCGCAGCGGTGCTGTGATCTTCGAAGGTGTTATTCAGCACCTCGATGTTGTCATAGCCCAGAGTGATAAATCCGGTACCTCTTGGCACCGCGGAAACCAGTCCGCTGTGGGCAAAGTTATAGGTGTTGTTGTTACGTGCCACGTTATTGATCATCACCGAGGTATCCCCGTAACGGGTGATGTTCTCCAGGTCATAGATCAGGAAGGCGCCGGTATTACATTCCGCCAGGTTGTTGTCGTATTCCCCGCCCTGAACATTTTCGATTTCAAATCCCATGACGTTATAGGCGGCACGGCTGTCACGGATGATGGCGGTGTTGGTCTGACCGACATAAATCCCGGCGTCACTGGCACCGATGGATTCGCTGCCTTCGACCAGAATGTTTTCTGATTCCACCGGGTAGATGCCGTAGCGGCCGCTGGCGGAGCTGGGCACATAGTCCGGGGTGGGGTCGCCTTCATTGAAGGGGGGATTGGTACAGGAAACGTGGATTCTTTCCTCATAATTATCAGCGGTGATGGGCTCGCCACCACCGGACCAGATGGCTCGCACATTACGCAGGGTGCCCCATTTGACGCTCTTCAATTTAAAGGCATCGCCGGGGGAGTCGAGGATGGTCAGGTCTTCTACGGTAATGCCGCGAATGTTCAACGCTTCCAGCCCGGTGACGTTGACGCTGTTCTTGAACGACAGAATGGTCTCGTCCTTGCCGCAGCCCTTGATCAGCACGTCTTCGGTGGCTTGAATCAACAACCCCTGGTCGAGCTCGAAGTACCCGCACTCGAATTGCAGGGTATCTTTCGGGCGAAGTTGCACCATGGCATTGATCATGTCATCGGTGGCATTGTCGCCGGGGCTGATCAGGAAAATACGGCCGACCGTGTCGGGCGGGGTCTCGCCGTCGTTATCCTCGCCGCCGTTGTTGTCGCCATTGTCTCCACCGTTATCACCAGTATTACCGGTGGGGGTGTTGCTGGTTGTCGGGCTGCTGCTGTCGCTACCGCCGCAACCAGTCAGGGTCAGGGTGCTTGCCAGCATGGATATTGCCAGCGCGCGCCAAAGGTCATTTTTCATGATGGATTCCCCTCATTATGAAATCAGCAGGTGTTCGTTAGCGAACGGCCTGCTCCAGTCGTTCCCACATCCGTATGTAGGCTTCCGCCGAGGTGAATAACTGGTTCACAGCATCGTCCACCTGCTCCTGCGACCGGTCGCTGTTGGCCACCATGTCGGCAATCTGGTCCGGGTATAGCCCGTAGTGCGCCACGCCCCGGCCTTCGTACAGGCTGAAGGCGTGGTCACCGGTGAGTTGTTTGTCGAACACCACGCGGCCGTCCACGGAGGTGAATGGATAAAGCGTGTTTTCCTGATCGGGCGTGCCGGGGTTACCGGCCAAATTGGCAATGCCGTTGACGTCTGACGCAAAGGCGGCTCCGCCAAAGGGGCCGACCTTGTAACTGGCCGGGCGGGGGCGGTTGCCGTCGCGGGTGAGCTGGTCCACCCAATCGCCGCGGACGCTGCCGAAGGAGGCGGTAATCCCTCCCTGGTTGGCAACACGGTCGCGCAACGCTTCGGTGCCACCCCAGCCGCCATGACTGTTGATGACCGGATACCCGCGCGGTGCTGTGAGATCGAGGATTTCGGTGGCGGCCTTGCGACTGATGTGATCGGTTTCAATCATCATCCCGCGCTTGGTCAGCTCCTCAATCAGGAAGAAGCCCAGGTCGGTGAGGCCGCGGGTGTTGCACAGGTGGTCGGTGCCACGACGCGGGTCGTATTCCGCCAGCCCTTCAGGGGTGGCGGGGAAACGGTCGCCGATATAGTCAATCTGGAACAGCAGCTGGTCGAGGATGCCCAGTGGCTGCAGGGCATCGGCCAGCGGGTTTTCGTTATCACTGTGGTGGTGATCCGGGCAGTTTTCGAACTCAATGGTATGGCCGGTTTCCAGCAGGTTGCCGCCGTAGAGAATGGCGCCGATACCAATGCCGCTGGACAGGTCTGGCAGGTGGCCGCCGAAGGCGTTATCAAACTTGTGCACCGGGAACAGGCTGCGTACATCCATGGCATAGAGTCGATCCAGCCGAGTCACGATCTCGTCCCGGGAGCACTCCGCGACCCCCAGAAACTCTCCACAGTTTAGTGCCTTGGAGGCCTCGACCCCGAGGATGACGGCCATCTTGCCGTCTTCAATGACCTCGCGGGCCTGGCTGGGGCTGGTGACAATACGGAACCAGCCTTCACCGGGGCCGCCGTTCTGGGCATCAATATAGTCCTGCATGTCATGCATCAGCGTGGCCTGCATTTCGATGGCCGCCATGGTGTCGCAGTCATTCTGCTTTTGCGGGTTGAGCTGACAGAGAATCTCGTTGTGCACCAGGTGATTGACCAGCACTTTCAAGCCCGACAGGTGGGCACGTTCAATCCACTTGTAGTAGCTCTGGTGGTGCTGCAGGGAATTGCTTCTTGGCCAGTAGGGAAAATCCGGCCAGCCACGGGTTTCGTGGGGGCCGGGGGTGCTGGTCACTTGCTCCAGTACCCCGGTGAGGCCCTGGGGACCATGGTTCTCGGCGCAATCATGCAGCGCGTGATCCACCCCGAACTTGTGGAACGGATCACCGTAATTGATACGGCCACCGATAAATTCATAGGCGGAGATATGGCTGTGGGCGTCCACGTAGCCAAACAGGTCGTCGTCATCGATGCCTTCGGTCTGCTGGAAACGCGCAACGTCTTTCAGGTAAATGGCGGGGCCTGCGGCATCGACACTGGCGCTGAGGCTGGCTTCGGGGTAGTTGGCGCAGCCGTCAGCGGCGTGCAGGGTAAAGCGGGTGTTTTCTGCTTCCAGGCCGGGGGAGGTCAGGGTAAGGCCGTCATCGGTGGCGGTCAGTAACAGACCGGTGACCTGGGACGCGAGGGTGAATTGCGCCTCGTCACCGGGATTCAGGTTCCAGACGCTCAGATCGCTGGCCTGATTAACGATCCCGAGGCGGGGTTGAACCGTGATGTCCCCCAGTCCACCACCGATCCCGCCCAGGGATTCCCCCAGTTCGCGCAACAGCCCACCCAGGGGGGCGACCGGATCCAGTACCAGATTCAGGGTGTCGCCGAGACCGGAGACCAGGTAACTCAGTTCGCCGATGAAATTGCCGCTTTGATCAAGGAATTCACCGGCCGGGTCGCTGATGCCCAGCAGTTGTTTCTGTCCGCTGTTGCCGCTGTCCCGCTGGTAGTCGGAGAGTAGCAGGTAGCTCCCCAGCGCGGTCGGTTTCATGTAGAACGCTGTCGCCTCACTGGCGTTGCGTGTGGTCTGGTAGCGCTGAGCGTCGTTGTCTGCCTGCAGGAAGTTGCCCTGGCTTTGCAGCGTGTAACAGCCGTTGGCGAAACCGTAGCGGTTCAGCGGGGTGGGGTCGACCGGGGTGGGAGCGTCGTCTTCCCCTTCGTCGTCGGGGGGCTCGGGTGACGGATCTCTGGGTTGTTCGCGGTTGTTTCCGGTCGCTGGTCTGTCGCTGTTGCCATCACCGCCACAGCCGGCAAGCAGGCCGCCCGCGGTGGTGACCAGAAACAACAGATACAGGAACGACCTTGTGGAGGTCTGGCTGAGTTGTAGCATGGCTAACCCCTTTGGTGGGTCCGTCTGCGCGGACCGCATTCTTGTCTTATGAATTATTAGTACGTTTGTACAACTTCGGGGCGGCGTGGAGCTGTAGCGTTATTGTCAATGTTGGTGAGTGTTTCTTTGCACCGGTAAGAGCGGTGCAACATCGATCAAGGGGATGAGCGTCAAGAGGAGAAGGAATCAGGGGGGGCGTAATAGGTGGAGGGGACGCGCTGCGCATGAGCGAGCGTCCCCTCCATGTAAACCGTTTTTATATGAAGCGGTAAGCGCGTATAGCTCACCGCAGTGGCGTCACGCGGCCAGGCGGGGAGGGTCCAGAGGGCGGGTCAGGTAGCCCAACATAATGGCAGGGATATCCACGGTAGGCTGGTAGTGAAGGAACAGTCCTCCCAGGGTGCCAAAGACCCGTGCCAGCATGATGAAGTCGCCGGGCATCTTTTCCACGGGGTCATGCTCCAGACGGGCGAGCAGGGCCGTGACCTGTTCCATGACTTGCTCGGCACTGGGCCAGCCCTGTTGCGGGGACGGATTGATGATGCTGTCACGGACTTGATCCAGAATCGCCGCCACAAAGGCCAACAGGGTGTCGGGATTGCCGCTGCGGGTGCGGAATCCCAGTTGCGACAGGGTGTCGCCAATCACCTGACGGTCATCGACGACGCAAGCCTGCAACACCCGGAAGTAACCGCGACGGGCGTCATCGGTCAGCGCCTGTGCGCAGCCGAAGTCCAGCAGTACCAGTTCGTCATGCTCATTGACCATAATGTTGCCCGGGTGCGGGTCGGCGTGGAACAGACCTCCGTGCAGTACCTGGGCAAACCAGGCATTGAGCAGGTTGCCAAGCATACGGCTGGTGCGCTCGGGGTGCGTGTCATGCAGGCGATCGAGCACTGTGGTCAGTTTGTTGCCCTGGACAAACCCGGTGGTCAGCACTCGCCGGGTACTCAGGCCGGTGATCAGGGAGGGGGTGGTGATCCCTTCTACCGTTTCCAGTTGCTGGCGGATTTGCTGCATCACCCGCGCTTCGCGGTGATAGTCCAGTTCTTCGCGTACTGTGCGCTGAATCTCGCTGACGATGGTGTCCATATCCATGGGCGGCAGGGCCGACTTCACGGCGTCCATGAAGACTTTCAGCAGGGTCATGTCCAGCTCCACCAGCTCGTCCAGGCCGGGGCGCTGTACCTTGACGGCGACCTCCTGGCCATCCAGCAGACGGGCACGATGGACCTGCCCGATGCTGGCGGCGGCCAGCGGATCACGATCAAAGTGGGCAAACAGTTGTTCTACCGGTTTGCCGAATTCTTCCTCCAGCACCTGACGGACTGTCTCATAGGGCAGCGGGGAGGCCTGGTCCTGCAGTACCGCCAGTTCATCGATCCAGGCTTGCGGCAGCAGATCGGGACGACTGGACAGCAGCTGGCCGATTTTCAGAAAGGCGCCACCTTGCTCCAGGGAGGTTTCGCAGAAACGGCGAGCGTTACGCTGATGCAGGGCCTGAAGGGCACTGTCTCGCATGCTGGCAGGCAGAAAGGCGGAACGGGTGCCCCACAGGCGATAGCTTGCTACCACACGGGTCAGCATCCAGCCGGTGACGGTCAGCCGCTTGAGGCGCATTGGCCAGCGGCGGGCCTCATCGGCCAACAGCTGCATTTCCTCGTTGACGGCCTGGGCGCCACGGCCGAATGCCTTGCATGCGGTGATGGCTTGATCGGCGAGTCCACGGCCTTGCCAGGCGGTACGTTCAATCGCACGGATGCAGCCTTCTACAACGGCAATCCAGGCTTTGAGCCCGCTATCTTTCTGTTTCTGGGTAGCGAAGTCATTCAGGGGTTGCCAGCTAGGCGTGCGGTCCTTGCCGCTGACTTCGACAGGTTCAGGGTGTTTCATTCGGCACCTCTCGGCTACCTTGTGAATAGTTGTTCACAAAGATAGAGGGTGAATGGAAGACCTGCAAGAAAAAAGTGTCAGCTGTCGGTCAATATTATTAACTAATTGTTATGAAAGCGTTTTTACCAGCATTGCCACCAGCTCTGTCTGTTTCCTGTAGCCGTTTTTACTCAGTAGATTCTTGATGTGCTGGCGCGCGGTGTGAACGGATATGCCATTTTTGTCTGCAATTTCTGCTGCTCCCAGACCATGCACCAGTTCGGCGGCAATGGCGGCCTCGGCAGGGGTGCACAGGAACAGGGACTGCAGTTTGCCGAGATCCGGTGTCATGTCGATACGGTAGTTGAACAGTTCAGCCAGCAAGCCATTATGCTCAGCTCGCTCGGACTGCAGAGGTGTGAGGCAGATGGCAATGCGTTCATCACGATTTTCCACAAACAGGGTGTGAGTATCGGCGCGCCCCTGATTGGCATTGACCAGGTTGGTGGTGATGGCGTCGGCAAGCTGACGGCTGAGTCGGTCATCACTGCTGGTGAGTCGCTGATTGGAGCCAATATGCAGGCTTTGGCTATTGTCGATCAGGGTGCGGGCGGCCTGGTTGGCCTGGGCGATGGTGGCCAACGCATTGAATACGATCATGGGTTTGTTCACGTGATCCAGTGCCATGGCCAGACTTTCGTTATCGCTGCTCGATTGGTAGAGCTTGAAGTGCAGGGTAATGGCATTTTCGATATGCGGGGCCAGCAGGTTCATCTGCAGGATTTCCAGCTCGCTGTAGGGGCCGAAATCCTTGTGGCGGTTAGCCATGAAGACCACATTGGTGTCTGCCTGACGAGTGACCAGCATCCCGGCGCTGTCCCCCATCCCCACGGCTTCTGCCCAGGCTCGGCTTTCCGGATTGAGCATGTCGAGAATGGTCTGGCTTTCGTCGCCGCGCAGGAAGGAATCGAACTGCCTGGGCGGCAGGTGGCGAAAACGTGTCAGGGCTTCGTCTCGCTCTGGCAGGTCGCTGTTGATATACCACTGCTCGAAGCCTTCCGGGTAGCCAAACGTCCAGCCGTATACCAGCCGCTGAGGGTTGTCGCTGACACCGAGGATGCCACCTTGCAGTGCCTTGAAATGTGACTGGAAAGCATCAAAAAAAGGCTGGAAGCCCCGGCTGTCATGGAGGCACGCATACAGTATTCCCACCAGCTTGTTGTAGGCCTGGAATTGTTGCGATGTGAGGGTGGCCTCTTCCGGGGCTGACTCATGAAGATCGGTCGAGACCAATGCCATCTGACGTCCAGTGTAATTGCGGGAGACGATGACATTATCAACTGTCATGGAATGAAGGCCAATGACACTGGTTCCCCTTCTTATCACCGTTTGTCTGTCAATTCTCCCACAAACCTGGAATGGCCTGTCCCTAATGCAGGTCTGCATAGCCTGTCGTTCGAGGAAAGGATGGAAGCACGCTATCGAAAGGTTTTGCCGCTGGCTGGTGGACTGGATATCAACGACGGGCAGCCCCTCTCGGGTCATGATGACCGTTAAGATCAAGTGCTGATAGCGAGGGACATTGACGCGATAATATCATCAGCCCACGCTTGGCGTGTATTTGAGGGAGCATTATGTCTGAACTGATCCTGCACCATTATCCACTTTCGCCTTTCTCGGAAAAGATCCGTGCCATGCTCGGGTATACCGGGTTGCCATGGTGTTCGGTTATCACCAGCGAAATGCCACCTCGGCCGTTGCTGGCTCCGTTAGCGGGTGGGTATAGAAAAATACCGGTAGCACAGATCGGAGCCGATGTGTTTTGCGATACCCGAACCATTACCCAACAAATCGCGGAGCTGTCTGGCAACCCGCGGCTAACCCTTGACGGGGTCAGTGAGGAGGAGCGTGCGTTTGTGAGGGAGGCCGACCTGACACTGTTTCTGGCCTGCATCCTTTCATCGACCAGCCTCAAACTGAATCTCAAACTGTTTCGGCATTTCTCTCTGCGGTCTTTGTTGCGATTTTTTCGCGACCGGATACAGATTGGTCGAACTTCTTCTGTGCCTCGAATGGGGCTGCGCGAGGCCCGGCATCGGGTCTGTCAGCATCTTTCAGAAATGGAATCACGCTTGAAGGGCAACCCGTGGCTGTTTGGGGATGCACCATCTATAGCGGATTTTAGTGCCTACCATGGCCTATGGTTTTTGACGGATGTAGCCGAAAGTGCCTTGGTGAAGGATTATCCTGCCGTGGAGGAGTGGATGCAGAGAATTCGCTCGTTCGGGCATGGGCACAGTATTGGCATGACGGGAGAGGCGGCGCTGGATATGGCCCGTCAGGCCGCTCCGAAAACGGTCGACAGTGGTAGCGATGTATTGCTGGGCAAGGAGGTGGTTGTCGCCCCGGACGATTATGCCCAGGTTCCAACAAGAGGGGTTCTGGTTGGGGCCACCGGGACGGAATGGATTCTGGCAATCAATAATCTGGCGGTCGACAGAGTCCATGTGCATTTTCCCAGAGAGGGGTTTCAGTTAGAGGCTGGTTGAGGGATAGGCTTGTATCGTTTCACGGGTTCCGCATGACCGCACTACAATAAAAAGAGGAAAGCATGGGTAACAAGCGAGATTGGCTGGGGGCCTTGGCGCTCACGGCATCGGGGGCGGTGTGTGCCGACCAGGCACTCACCATGGAAGCATTGGATAAGCGGCTGGCTTCACTGGAAGAAAGCTCTGCGTCATCTGCTGCGAGTGCTGTGTCCGACCGGATTAGCCTCAACGGCTTTATCACCTACGGGGTGACCCGCCATAACGTTCACCAGAATCAGGGCCCGGGAGGCCCTGGTCCGATGGCAAATCCCAACGCCGGTGACCCCTTCTATTACCGTGAACGGACCAGCGATGATATCTCCCATCGGGAGTTGTCCCGAGTGGGTGTGCAGATCAACGCAGAGATCAATGAACGCACAGAAGCCGTCATGCAAATTCTGGCGCGAGGCCGCGACAATTACGACGCAGAGGCCCAGTGGGCCTATATCGATTATGCGATTACCCCGGATCTGCATTGGCGTGGTGGTCGTTTGATGCTACCGAACTCGATGCATTCCCAGTATCTGAACGTAGGCTATGCCTATCATTGGGCTGCACTGCCCAGCGAGGTGTATAGCATCGTACCGTTCGACACCATGGATGGAATGGATCTTACCTGGAGTTTCCGTACCGGCAGTCTTTCTCATGATCTGAGTGCATTTTACGGCAGCCTTGACGTGCCGGATAACACCCTGCCTTTCACGGTCATTTATGAAGGCCGGAATTATGTCGGTATCAATCTGCGATCCCGTTGGCATGATGTTTCTACCTGGTTGAGTTACAGCCATGCGGAACTCAGCGCAGATCTGTCAGGAGGAGGGCTTGCCAGTGCCTCCCTTGATGGTGTGCCAATCCACGGCAACAGTGTGGGCTTGCAGTACGATAATGGTTCGTTGGTATTCATGGCCGAACGTTCGTCGTTGGTGCCTCATGCCTGGTTTCCCGAGCGTTGGGGTGGGTATGTGACGACGGGGTATCGGTTCGGCAAATGGATGCCGCATGTGACTTGGGGAGCCACAAATTCTCAGGATAACTCCGACGTGTTTTCTGGCGGCGACCCTGTGAGCATTTCCCTGGCTCAGGCCAACATGATCCGGTCAAAGAGCTGGACATTCGGGTTGCGCTACGAATTGGCGGCAGGAGTGGATATCAAGCTTGAAGCCCAGCAGTTTTATGACATGAGCAGTGACAAATTCCTGGCTAGCGGGAGTAACGTCAATGGCATGTTCACGACCAGCACAATGGCTGGGCCAATAGAACGCGATGACCCTACGGTGTATCGCATCACTGTTGATGCCGTATTTTAAGGGGGGCAGCTCATGAAGAAACAACAATGGCTATTCTCCCTGATTCTGTTGCTGCCGACTCTGGCGCTGGCGGACATTGTGGTGGTCGTCGATAAAAACTCGCCCATTACCTCTATCAGCCAGTCCCAGATACGTCAGCTTTATCTGGAAGGGAACGGAAAAGTGGGCGGGGTGTATCTCAAACCCCTGGACTTGCCCGAGCAGGACCGACTGCGTGATCGTTTTTATTTGGCTGCAGTTGGCAAGACGCCCGCGCAGATGAAGTCGTACTGGGCGCGAATGATTTTTTCTGGTCGCGGTGTTCCGCCACGGAGCGTGTCGGGTGTATCAGCCATGAAAGTCATGCTGGAAAATAATCCGGAACGAATCGGATATTTGCCGGCCAGCGAGGTGTCGGGGAACCTGCGGGTGTTGTACGAAATCCGATAGGCGGACGGGTCAGCCGAGTAGCAGTTTGCTCTCGGCTGCTTCTACCGAATCCAGTGCCCCATAGAGAATGACGGTGTCATCCTGAAGCAGCACGATCTCTTCCGATGGGTTTTCAAGGGTTTGGCCTTTGCGTTTTATCGCGCGGATCTCAACGTCTTTGAGTGGGCAGTCGTCAATCCGTTTGCCAATTGCCCGCGCCTGTTCGGTGAGTGTGACAGCATGGAGAAGACGATAGGGATTGCCTGCACTGTCCGCTGCGGGAAAGCTGTCACCGTGGTAGTAACCTTGTAGCATCCGGTAGCGGTCACGGCGGGTTTTCCTCAGCATCGCCAGCACGCGGTCAAAGGGGACGTCCAGCATCATTAGCGCATGCGCTACCAGCATCAGTGATGCCTCCAGCACTTCCGGCACAACTTCCGCAGCCCCTGCCCCAGTCAGTATATCCAGATGCGTATCGTCACGGGTGCGTACCAATACCTGAATCTCGGAATTGATGTCGCGGGCAGTGTGGATGATTCGTTCCGCCAGCCTGGCGTTGTCGAAGGTCACCACCAACAGCCGGGCACGGTGTATCCCGGCTTTTTCGAGAATATCCTTGCGACTGGCATCGCCAAACAGGATTCGTTCCCCGGCAGCTCCCGCTTCCTGAAGCCGCACCAGATCCATGTCTACCGCAATGGCTTGATGGTGAAACCGCGTCAGGTAACGCATCAGATTCTGACCCACGCGGCCATAGCCACAAAGAATCACATGGCCTGTCACTTCTGGTGACAGGGGGTGTTCGTCCGGTATCTGCATCCAGGGGCTGAGGATGCCGCGTGTAAGGTGCCCGCTTTTCTGGATCAGGGCGGGAGTCACTGCCATGGTGAGAACAGTGATGGATACCAGCAAGCCGGCATTTCCCGGTGTCATGATTTGGTGTGATACTGCCAGTGCCACCAGTACGAAACCGAATTCTCCACACTGGGACAAGACCAGACCACTTCGCAATGCGTTATCGGTTCTTTCCCCCAGCAACTTAAGCAGTCCGGTAACGATGGTCGCCTTGAACAGCATGATGGTAGCCGCCGCAAGCAGGATCCAGAGCCACTGATCTGCAAAAAGATCCGGGTCCACCAGCATCCCGACACTAATAAAAAACAGGCCCAGCAGTAGGTCTCGAAAGGGGCGAAGATCCGCCTCGATTTGATGACGAAAATGGCTTTCTCCCAGCATCATGCCCGCCAGGAAGGCGCCCAGAGCCATGGAAAGTCCCATCCAGTGAGTCACCCAGGCTGCCACCAGCGCCAGCAGCAAGGCGGTCATGACAAAGACTTCGTCCGAGCGTGTGCGTCCGGTTTCCTCCAGAAGACGGGGCAATACCCACTTGCCGGCAATGTAGATCCCGGCGAACAGCAGTAGCGATTTTCCCAGCGTTACACCGGTCATCTGCCACAGCTGGTCACTGTCACCTTGGGCAAAGATGGGCAGCATGACCAACATGATCACTGCCGCCAGATCCTGGAAGAGCAGGATCCCGGTAGCGGAGCGACCATAACTGGTGTTGACGGCGCCGCGGCCGATGATTTCCCGTATCACGATGGCGGTGGAAGAAAGGGCCAGCGCACAACCGGTAATCACTGCGGTGATCGGTGAGAATCCGAGGGCTCGCATCACCAGAAACACCGCTCCCCCCGTCAGGATCACCTGTAACGGTCCGGCGCCAAAGACCACGCGTCGTAGTGTCAGGAGTTGGGGGATGGAAAACTCCAGCCCAAGGGTGAACAGCAGGAAAACGATGCCGAATTCTGCCAGGTGCTGGATGTTCTCCAGGTCCTGGATCCAGCCGAAGCCGAAGGGGCCTGCAGCCAGACCGCACATCAAATAGGCAAGAATCGGGGGCATATGTAGCCGCCGGAATAGCACCACGGCGGCAACCGCAGAGCCCAGCAGGACAACTATCAGCGTGAGGGCATCGTGCATGTTTCTGGATATCCTTTTTCAGAATACCCAGTGTAGCAGCAGTTGAGGAAGCGCGTATGTCAGTCGTTGCAAGCGAACCGGAAACTGTCGTCCAGGGCCACAGGCAGGGTCAGCGATTGAAACTGTAGTTCGGCCATCTGGCGACAATGAGCGGCTCTTGCCTGCGAATCCAGGTGCAAATAGTCGATGTGAAATACGGGTTTTCCAGCATCGATAAAGGGGGTCAGAAGATGGCACTCCTGCCACTGGTGGCAAGATTCGTTGACGGCGAAATCAACCAGCGGCAGCAGTTCCTGTACCTGCCCGAGATCATTCTTCAGCGACACCGCCATGCCCAGCGCATGGGCTTGATTAAAAAGAAAACGGTTGTAGTCCAATTGATCCTCATAAGTCAGAGGAAAGCCTGTCCGATTGCTGTAACCATCCACATTGTCAGGATCAACGCCGTCACAGCCTCGCTCGGCGGCCAGCAACAGACGTTCGCTCATAATCTCCCGAACATTGGCTGAACGGGTGTCGAGCCAGCGCTCTCCAGGCCAGTCGCCCAGTCGGCGGCCCTTGTCGGTGGGGAGAAAGCGGTTGGCATCTTCTCGCCACTTTTCGAAGCTGCCCGCAGAAAAATAACAAATCACTTTCCGGCCGCTGGCCTGCAGGTCTGTAATCACGGACTGTGGAGTGTCAAACAGATCGAGAATATAGAGATCAGCGGTGTAGCCGCTATTGGTAGGTCCCTGCAGTTGTATTTGCCAAGTCGTTTCTATGCCTGGCTGGTACCACTGTACGGGTACCTCGACCGGTGGGGTAACCAGGCTGGTGATGGCTCCTGATAACAGGCCAAGCGATGAGCTCATCGGGCAGATTCCACTGAAATTGATAGTGCGATGGTAGTGCCGGAAGGGGACAAAAAATGTGGTGAAATTCCGCTATTTTTGTTACCTGGCTTATTTAATTAGAATATCAAAACTGTTCTATATGCATAAAGTGGCTAAAACGTCACCACCACCGTGACGGTATCGCTGTAGCTGCCAGGCTCCGCACCAGCATCGTCAAAGACCCGACCAAATACAGTGAAAGACAGGCCAGTGCCAGGGCCAAGCCCTGTCCCGGATTGCTGTTCTCCACTGGCTGTGCCCCAGCGCTGGGTGCGCCCACTGTCCTGATAGAGTTCGTAGCTGACTTGATAGCTGCCATTGGTCATGGTGCGGTTACCACTGGCGCCGTTGTTTAACCCAACCTCGAAGTCGGTTGCGTTACTGCATCTGACGGTGATGGTGGAGGTACTGTCTGCCTGCGCTAAAGGGGTGTTCTGGGTTCCGAAGTCAAGATCGGTTGAAGAGACCTGGCATTGATCCGGAATGTTGACCTGAGCGGTGAGGGTGTAGGTATCCGTTACCGCCCCGGCTCCCGCACTGCAGCTCTGATTGAACCCGTTAATACGGACCCGGGCTTGTGAGCCCGTCATGAGGGCTCGGTGCAATTCGGCCCGTGTGTTGCCCGGAAGAGGTGTTGCGATCAGACCATAAAACGTGGCGGTGCCGCTGGCGCTAAAGGTAAAGAAAGGCATGCTGACATTGACCCCGACTCCGGTATTGGTTGCCCCACCGGGTTGCCCCACTACGGTGGAATGATTGGCCGCATCGAAGACGTTAAATGGCAGGGAGGGGGGCTGACTGCTTAACGGAACCAGATAGCGTGGGAGCATACCTCCAGTATCGTCGTTATTCACATGAAGGCAGAGCGTATTCTGGGTTGATTCAAAGAAACCGCGGGTACAGGACCAGTTTACAGTGACCTGGGTGCTGACTGGGCCACCGGTAAAAGGATCAACCGTACCGAAATCCATCACCGGCGAGCCCTGCACGCTGCATTCCACCGCTGCCTTGAGACCGGGGCTGAACATCATGACGATGCCCGCCACGACAACCCGACGGGTCTTCATGGCTGATCCTCCACGGGCAGTAAGAAGGGTTTGCCATTCAATTTGAATGAAAGTGCGCTGCCAGTGGGCAGCGTTACCGATTCGAGTGGCAGGGAAAGTTGGCCATCAGGCAGCACATATCCCACCAGCCCGCGCTGGACAAGAATGTCCTCGCCGTTATCCGTTTGCAGGTGTGCATCACTGAGCCTGGCATGAGCGTCGCCTTTGTTGTGGATAACGATCCCGTTTTCATTCCGGGTTGCAATCAGGACCGGGCTCTGGTCTTTGTCGCCAGCAAAAACCGGTACCGATAACCGTAGCAGTACGCGCAGTTTGGCGCCGGCTTCGTTTTCGGTATCGGGCACTTCGCTGATGATAAGCCGGTAGCTGAGTTCCTTGTCTGCATCGGTGGGCCGTTGTCGTACGATTCGTACTACTTGCTGCCCGTTCGCAGGAATCAGGGTGACCGGGGGGGTGACCACAAGATCCTGTTGCTGACGAAAGCGGGATTCACCATCCACTTCTTCCCAGGCAAAGAGCTGCAGTTGATAGAAACCATCCCGGCTTGACCCGTTGCTCAGCGAGAAGGTGGCGTTTGGCTGAGTTTGGGTGATGTGCATGCGCAGAGGTGCGACCGTTAACTGGCCCGCCTGAAGCGGGAGGCATGCCAGCAGCAAAAGGCCAAGCACTCCGGGTCGAAACATTGCGTTCATCACTGCGAAATCCTCTCGTCGCTGCTGTATTCCGAAGGCGATTTACAGGTATAGGGCCCCAGACGTTTCAGGGAACCCGGTTCCGGTTCAAAATGAAATTGGACGGTACAGAGCTGGTTGTTGCGAATGATGCCAATCTCGTTGTTACCCGGGTCAAGACCACGAATAAAGGCTTCCCCATCGTAACCGACTACGGTGGCATCGGCATCACCGAACAGCACCCGACTGCCCGGGGGAACCGGGTTGCCGGTGTGATCAATAATTACCACTACGGCACTGTGCTCCTGCTTAACGGCAAAGCGAGCAGTGACGCCCACCAGTTCCGCAGGTTTTATGTTCAGAATGGTGTCTTCTACCAGTGCATCAGCGGGCAGGTCGTCAATATCAATGGCCAGCTTATTCTCGGTGTACGGCACCAGATCCGGCAGTAGCAGTCTGCCTTTGCGGTTAGTGTGGCCGATGACCCGGTTGGATTGCCGCACCGGAATATCCGCAAAGCCTCCGGCATCAACGATCGCAAAGCTGTTGTTCATGGTGTTGGCGGCAAAGACATCATCATAATTGGTCACCAGAGAGCCACTGATATTGGCAAACGTATTGGTCTGGTTGTTGTCACCAAAGACGCCTGCCTGTAAATCGGCATAAGGTGTCCACCAGCGACCACTGGCTTGGCGAATGCCGTCAGGATCGGGACTGTAAGCCAGATCCCAACCAACATCCCAGAACTCCTCCACCGGTTGCTGCAACGTCAGTATCGTGTCGGTGTCGCCGCTTAGCTCGTCGTGATCGACTCTGACTCCCGCCTGGATCGGACGGGTACGGATGTTATCAATGTAGTAATTCAGGCTCGCAAGCCAGGTGCGATCATCGCTTTCATCAAGGTTCTGGTTCAGGCTCAGTGTCATGGACAGGCGGCGCCAGAGGCTTCGTGTGTGTCCGACCACAAGAAAGCGGCTGTCATCGCCACTGAAAAGCGAGGTTTCCAGATAGGTCGCGTTGAGGCTGCCATGACGATCCAGATTGATACTGCCGTTAATTTGTAAACTGCTCTCAATGCTGGGGCCGGCATCCAGGCTGTTGCTCAGGTCTCGGTAGCCTTCGGAACGGCGCGTATATTGTCCGCTAATACCATACCGATAAGTACGGAATTCATGGCCAATCACCCATTGGGTGCCTTGCTCGTCATCATCCTGACCATGCGCAACCGCCAGATTACTGACGCCCAATAAGCCGGCTCTTGCGACTACCCCGGCACCGGTATTCAGCAGTTCCGAGCTGGCACTGGTACTGGCTTCCAGTGTCAGCTTGTCATTGAGGCCGTAGCGAGCAACACCGGTACCCACCGGATGCGCATCGTAATCATTGGAGCGAACACTGTAAAAACGGCGGGGGGTGCCAAGGCTCCCTGAATAGTCCCAGTACCCCTCGCGCAGCAATTTCGGGCTGACATAGAAGGGAACGGTTTGTGAGACCTGTCTGCCGAGGGTGTCTGTGGTGACCACCTGTACTTCACCCAGACCCGTTACCCGCGGAGAGGTTTCAAGAACAAAGGGGCCGGGTTGGACATTCTGGTCTGTCAGCCGCAAGTCGTTGACGAACACCTCCAGTGCGGAAGGCAGGGTGGCCGAGCCACTGATCTCCGGCAGTGGAAAGGTAATCAGATCGGGACGCGAGGCGAAGTTCCGGGAAATCTGCACACCGGCAAGCCGGACGGAGGGGGTCCAGTTGAGGGCACCCGTCAGTGAATCCCCGACAATATAGGTTCGCATGCGATCCGCATCGGTATACCGCCAATAGCTATCCAGGCGGACATAGTTACCACTGTTGTCCGGATCCGCATCGCTCCAGCGAACCAGGCCGCTGCTGCTGAATGCGCCCCAATCGCCAAAAAAACGTGCCTCATGACTGGCAGAAGTATTGCTGTCGCCGTTTTCTGCCCGGGTAGAGTAGGCGTCATAATTCAACAGGGCACCATGACCCCGTTGCAGCGGACTTGCACTATTGAACAGACCTGCCCGCAAGCTTTGTTCCGGGAGCCAGCTGGCTGGTACCAGCAGATTGATCTGCTGGCTATTGTTGTCGTAACGCCCCGCCACCCCCAGCGCGTCAAGGGTGATCCATTGATCCTGAGGGGGGGAGGGGAACTTCAATCCGAGTTTTTGCAGTGCCTGGGTGTCAACAGCAAGTTCATTGCCGTACACCTGCACGGGCAGAGTCTGGTGGCTGGGGACACCGTTGAGAATCAGTTGTGGGTAGGCGATGTAAGCTGCATTGCCCTGCCCGGAGGCCATGGCGCGCAGACGTGCGATATCCGATTGGGAGTACTGCTGATCCAGTGAGGCAACGGAATCAGGAAGGGCGGCAATTTGAGTAATGGAACGACTCTCATCCGCCTGCGCCTGACCGGCATGCATTAAAAAAAGCATTGCCAGGAAGGAGCGAGCGATTCGCTCCTGCTTGCCTGGCAAAACCCTTTTTTGCATCGTTGGCGCTGTCACTCGGATACATCCTTGTCATCCTTTATCGCCTGTCTTTGGGCGATAATTCCCTGTTCATGTTCAGAACGTTACGGTGACAGTGACAGTGTCATCCAGATCGACACCGGTATCACCATCAATGTTGTCGCCCGCAGCGATCGTGGGGGTCTGCGCAGGAATCAGACCGTATACGGTGAAATCCTGCTGGGTGCTGTCACCTGTGCCCGAATTGACGTTGGTGTTATCCCAGTCGGTGCTGTTTCCACTGTCCTGGTACAGTTCATAGGCAACAGAAGAACCCGCGGCAGAAGTCATGTTACGGCTGCCATTGGTGCCGCTCAGGCCGATATCGAAAGCCGCACCATTGGAGCAGGTGACGCTGACGGTGCTGGTGGAGGTAATTCCGCCCGTCGTGACTTGCGCTTCGGTGGCATTGCCAAAATCCAGATCGGTGGCCTGATCAATGGTGCAGGATGCACGCAGGTTCAGAAGCACCTCAAAAGTATCCGTTTCGGTCGCAGCAATACTGGCGGCGGGGGACGCCATGGCCGCAGCAGTGATTGCGGCAGAAACAAGCTTTTTCATGTTCTTCTCCATTCCCATTGAAGCGTGGGGTAGCCGATTTAAAAGTGTGACTTGTGTCACAGGATGTAATTAACGATAACAACCATATGGCCTGGGTAAGGATTGGTAAATGGAATAGGCGTTAATACAGTGTAAAACAGAGATGAATGGCGTTCACTTCAGGATAAGCGGTGTTGTTATTGGTATTAACGGTTTTTTAGTGCAGTTTTTGGCGCACCCGCCAGTGGCGGATGCGCCTGTCGTTTACTGCGGTGTGCGAATCACCAGCAGTCGCTCTTCGGTCATGTCGTTGATGGCCCAGCGGATCCCCTCGCGGCCGAGCCCGGAGTCCTTCACGCCGCCATAGGGCATGTTGTCGACCCGCCAGCTCGGCACGTCACCGATCACCACGCCTCCTACTTCCAATACATCCCAGGCTTTCTGGGCCTTGTACAGATCACGGGTGAAGATGCCCGCCTGCAGCCCGAACTTGGAATCGTTGATGGCTTGCAGGGCGGCGTCGAAATCGCTGAAGCGGCTGATCACGGCAACCGGGCCAAAGGCTTCTTCTTCCACAATGTGGGTGCCGGCCGGGGCATCTTCCAGCAGGGTGGCTTCCAGCATGGCGCCATTGCGCTTGCCACCGGTGAGCAGGGTGGCGCCGGCGTCCACGGCTTCATTGATCCAGTTTTCCAGGCGGCTCGCTTCGCCTTCGGAAATCACCGGGCCAATAAAGGTGTCCTCGTCCTTCGGGTCGCCCATTTTCAGGGACGCGGTCTTTTCCACCAGTTTCGATTTCAGGGCGTCGTAGACCTTGTCGTGGATCATGATGCGCTGTACGCCGATGCAGCTCTGGCCTGACTGATAGAAAGCGCCAAACACAATGCGCTCGACCGCGTCGTTGAGGTCGGCATCTTCATCAACTACCACGGCGGCGTTACCGCCAAGTTCCAGAATCACTGGTTTCTTGCCGGCACGGGCTTTCAGGTCCCAGCCCACATCCGGGCTACCGGTGAAGCTCAGCAATTTGAAACGATCGTCGGTGGTGAACAGGTCGGCGCCGTCGCGGTGGCAGGGCAGTACCGAGAAGGCGCCCTTGGGCAGCGCGGTCTCCGCCAGCACTTCGCCGATGATGATGGCGCCAATGGGGGTTCGGCTGGCTGGCTTGAGTACAAAGGGGCAGCCGGCAGCGATGGCCGGGGCAACCTTGTGGGCCGCCAGGTTCAGGGGAAAGTTGAACGGTGAAATAAAGGAACAGGGACCAATGGGGACCCGTTTCACCATGCCCCGGTAGCCTTTGGCGCGGGCGGAAATTTCCAGGTTCAGCACTTCCCCTTCGATGCGTACGGCTTCTTCAGCGGCGACGCGGAAGGTGTCGATCAGGCGAGTCACTTCACCACGGGCATCCTTGATGGGTTTGCCCGCTTCGATGCACAGGGCTTCGGCCAGTTCGTCAAACCGTTCCTGAAAACGTTTCACACAGTGATAGAGAATTTCCTGCCGCTCGTAGGGCGCCAGTGCGGCCATGGCGGCACTGGCCTTGTCGGCCGCCTCAATGGCTTGATCAATGGTGGCGGCATCAGCCATGGCCACGCGGGTGGCAACATCACCGCTGTATTTGTCGGTGACTTCCAGATCCTGGTTGGCGAACACGGCCTCGTTGGCCAGATAGTAGGGGTAAGCGTCTTTTAGCATGTTTGTTCCTTGATGGCGTTGGTGGGGCCATGAGGTGTTTGGCTATCTTTTAAAGCGTCGGACGTCGGACGTGCGACGCTACAATCAAACCCCGGACGGCGCAGGCTGCTTAAGCCGTCCGGGATGAAGATCAGAGCTTTCCGCTCAACTCACGAATTTCCTGGTTGAGAATGCGGTTGTTGTCGCGGTAGTCCACCGGGCAATCAATCACGTGTACGCCGCCAGCCTGATAACACTGCTCGATCAAGGGGGCGAGGCCATCGGTGGATTCCACGCGGTGGCCATTGGCACCGTAAGAGCGGGCGTACTCCACGAAATCCGGGTTCTGGAAGTCGAGTCCAAAGTCCTGGAAATCCATGTCGCTTTGTTTCCACTTGATCATGCCGTAGCCGTCGTCGCGCAGAATCAGAATGACGATATCGAGTTTCATGCGCACCGCGGTTTCCAGCTCCTGGCTGTTCATCATGAACCCCCCGTCGCCGACGATGGCCATCACGCGGCGGTCCGGGTAGACCATTTTGGCGGCCATGCCGGAAGGCAGACCGGCCCCCATGGTGGCGAGGGCGTTATCGAGCAGCACGGTGTTGGGTTTGGTGGCGGGGTAGTTGCGCGCAAACCAGATTTTGTACATGCCGTTGTCGAGGGTCAGGATGCCGTCTTCCGGCATGATCTTGCGGATTTCATCGACCAGGCGTTGCGGGCGAATCGGGAAGCTGTCGTCGACGATGCCTTCACGGATGTGGTGTTGCAGCGCATCACGAATGCGATGGAAATCGGCAAAACTCCAGTGCTCCTGCGGCTCCAGACGCTCTTTCAATTGCCACAGGCTGTTGGCGATGTCGCCGATCACTTCGATCTGCGGGAAATACACCGGGTCGACCTGGGCGGAATTGAAGTTGATGTGAACCACTTCGGCACCGCCGGGGCGCATGAAAAACGGCGGCTTTTCTACCACGTCGTGGCCGACGTTGATGATCAGGTCGGCCTGGTCGATGGCACGATGGACAAAGTCACCGGAGGACAGGGCGGTGTTGCCCAGGAAGTGCGGGCCGGTTTCATCGACCACGCCTTTCCCCATCTGGGTGGTAATCACCGGAATCCCCAGTTTCTCCACGAACTGCCGCAGCATCTTGCTGGTGAGCTTGCGGTTGGCGCCGGCGCCGGCCAGCAGCAGGGGCTTGCGTGCGCCCTGGATGGCTTCGATGGCCTTGCAGATCGCCTTGTCTTCGGCAATCGGGCGGCGAGTCATGCTGGGTTCGGTGACCGGCATGGTGGAGTGCTCGCGGGCGATGTCTTCCGGCAGTTCCAGATGGGTGGCGCCGGGACGTTCTTCCTGGGCCAGGCGAAACGCTTCGCGGATACGGGTGGGAATGGAATCACCGCTGACCACCTGCTTGGTGAACTTGGTCAGCGGGCGCATCATGTCGACCACATCGATGATCTGGAACTGGCCCTGCTTGCTGCTTTTGATCGGCTTTTGCCCGGTGATCATCACCATGGGCATGGCGCCCAGCTGGGCGTAGGCGGCGGCGGTGACGAAGTTGGTGGCGCCGGGGCCGAGGGTCGACATACATACGCCAGCCTTGCCGGTCAGTCGGCCATAGGTGGAGGCCATAAAGCCGGCAGCCTGTTCGTGACGGGTAATCACCAGTTTGATCTTCGAGCCGCGCAGGGATTCCAGCAGGTCCAGGTTTTCCTCGCCGGGAATGGCGAACACGTGTTCTACGCCTTCGGCTTCCAGGGCACGGACGAACAAATCTGATGCTTTCATGTTTCTCTGTCTCCGGTTGTACCCGTCCGGCTCCCTGGCCGTTGCGGGCTCCACATAGGGTGGCAATCAAGTGTCAACGCGGTTAATGCAAGGATAATGCCGCCTTTTCCTTTATTTGGTGCACAAAATGCGCACCAATTGGATGCATCAAGATCGTTGCGAGGTTCACTATAGCGCGTCGACATGCTCATCGGTATGCAGTTGCTTGATCCGTTTCATTAACAAATGTGATGGGAATGTGTGTGCCGGGTTGTGCACGCCGCACAGGCGGTGCACAGTCTGCGCATCAACCTTGTCTGGTCGGAGTAACAATTGCCCATGAAGATCTGGCTCTGGGTTCTGGGTGCCGTGCTGGCGGTGGTGTTGGTCGGGCTGGCGGGTGTTTACCGCTGGTTCAACCCGCCGGCGCCCCCCGCGCAGCTATTTTTTAACGGCACAGTGGTCACCATGGACCCGGCACAGCCAGAGGCATCAGCCATGCTGGTCAAGCGTGGCGAGATTGTCGCGTTGGGCGAGGTGAAGGTGCTGCGTCAGCAGGTCAGTCGTGATGTGCAGGTGATTGATCTGGAAGGCGGCACCCTGATGCCCGGCTTTATCGATGCCCACGGTCATTTTCCGGGCGAGGGGCTGTCAGCGGTGGCGGTGGATGCCAATAGCCCACCCATTGGTGACCTGTACAGCATCGATACCTTGTTGGAGCGTTTGCGGTTGTTGGCCCAGCGCCGGCCAGAGGGGCCACTGTTGGCCTACGGTTTTGATGACACCACTATCGGTGAGCAGCGTTACCCCACCCGGGATGAACTGGACACGGTCAGCGACAGCCGGCCGGTGATGGTCATGCACATTTCCGGGCATCTGGGGGTGTTAAACAGTGCCGGGCTTGCGGCCATGTCGATCCCGGAAGAGGTACCGGACCCGCAGGGTGGGTTTTACGGTCGCGACGCAGATGGACGTCTGAATGGCCTGCTGGCAGAAACGGCCTTTTCACCGGTGCGTGCGTCGATGCTGGCGTTGTCCGGCATGGACGGCTTGCGCGTACTGAACCGGGCATCACACCAGTACCTGGCCCGTGGCATTACCTTTGCCCAGAATGGGCTGGCGGATCCGGCGAGCCTGCGGGCGCTGAAACCGGCGTTGCGGCTGGGGGTCATTCCCTTGCGTTTGAGTCTCTGGCCCGATGCTGAAGCGGAAACCTTGCGCGGGTCGGGTGCACTGACTCTGCCTGGCAGCGACCGCATCCACCTTGGGCCGGTCAAACTGGTGGCCGATGGTTCCCTGCAGGGTTATACCGGTTTTCTCAGCGAGCCCTATTACACCGTCCCGGAGGATTATCCGCCGGATTACCTGGGCTTCCCGACCTTGTCGGGAGCTGATCTGACTGAACAGGTAACACGTTTTCATTGTCAGGATCGTCAGGTGGCGATTCATGCCAATGGCGATGCGGCAATTACGCTGGCGCTGGACGCCGTGGCCGCTGCCCGACAGCAGTGCCCGACGATCCGCAAACCACCGGTGTTGATTCATGCGCAGACCAGCACAACGGCCCAGCTGGAGCGTATGAAGGCGTTGGAGGTCATCCCCTCGTTTTTCAATGCCCATGTCTATTACTGGGGGGACCGCCACCGCGACATCTTCCTTGGCCCGGAGCGGGCGCGACGGATCAGCCCGCTGGCAGAGGCTGAGCAGTTGGGATTGCGTTTTACCTTGCATGCAGATTCTCCCATCGTGCCGTATCAGCCGTTGCTGATGGTCTGGAATGCGGTGCACCGCGAGACCTCGTCGGGGGCAACGCTGGGGGCGGGCCAGTCGGTGAATGTTGAGCGGGCCTTGCAGGCGGTGACCGTTGATGCAGCGCGACAGCTGGGGGTGCAGGACCGGGTCGGTCAGCTGCGGGTGGGGATGTTGGCCGATCTGGTGTGGCTGGATCGGGATCCCAGGGACAATATCGCGCAGTGGAGAGATATTCAGGTGAGAGGCACCTGGATCGGTGGGGTACGCCGCTACCCGGATGGGGTGGAAGATCCGGCACTGTCTGCGCAGTAGGCAGGCAGTGAGTCGGCGACGGTGTCGCGAGTCGCGATTCAAGAGGGCCGTCGGTGCGGCCCTTGTCAGGGGCGGGGGTGTCCCGCGCCGTGATGTCCCGTTAGCGGGAGATCAGTATCAGTGCCAGGTCCCTTCCAGGTTTTCGCATTGCTCCAGAAATTCTTCGGCACTCATTTCGATGGTGTCTGTGTCCAGGTGGGAGGCCACCTGTTCTTTCAGCTGACCCACGACCTTTGACATTACGGTCAGAGTCTCTTCCACCTGCTCAATGGTTTCCAGCAGATCCTCGGCTTCTTGCAGGTACTCTTCTTTCAGGTACTCGTCTTTTTCGTAATCGCTCATGCGAAGCCTCCTGATGGTATTGAGAGAGCCGGGCTACGTCACAGCTCACTTCCATGTTGCCAACGATGTCGGCGTAAAACAAACGGGAATTCCCGGGAATTGATTAAAGTTTGAGCGCTTGTGATGGGTGGTCACAGGCTTTTGTTAAACGGTGGCTAAATCGGGATGGTCTGCCGCCGGAAGGGGCAGCCGGATCGTCAGAATTAGTGCTGATGCTTGCGGAATTGCTCCGGTGTCAGGGTGTACCAGCGTTTGAATGCGCGGCGGAAATTGGCGCTGTCATGGTAGTTGAGGAGGGCGGCTATGCTGTCGACGGTTAATCGAGGGTCTTGCAGGTAATCTGCCGCTTGTCGGGACAGAATCTGTTCGCGAATTTGCCGGAACCCACTGTTTTCCAGTGCCAGCTTTCTGGCAAGGGTGCGCTTGCTCATGAACAAGGCCGCGGCGGCCTCCTCTTCGGTGAGTGTTCCGGGTGGGCAGGACAGCATCATTTTCTCTACCCGGTAGCGATAGCTGTCGCTGTCAGCGACCAGTTGCGAGAGCATTTTCTCGCATTGCTGAAGGGCTAGCTGATAGCTTTCATGGTTGGCTGCATTATTGGGGAAAAGGCACAGCGCTTTGGGAATTCTGGCCATGAAATGCTCTGCCCCAAAGTGGTAAGGCCCCGGCAGGTACTTCGGGTATTGCTCGTGGTGGGCGGGCATGTGATGGCTGAAAAAGGTTTCCACCTCGTGGGCCGGCCGACCAAGAATCGAGCGGGCGGTTTCGAAGAACATCATGATGAACGCTTCGGATAAACAGCGCCGTGTCTCGTCACTCAAAGGGGCATCAAAGTTAGCGTAGCAACCCAGCCATTCTCCGTGATCCTGTACCTCGATGCGCACGAAGTTCAGACGGGTGGGAGCATAGCGGTGAATTGCTTGCAGGGCCTCCAATAAATTGGCGCTACTGAGCGTCAGGAAACCCATGGCTCCGTGGGTGGCAGGAGTCAGGCGGTGGCCAAGGCGAAAGCCAAAGGTGGGGTCATCACTGATCTCCATGGCGTTATGCAGGATTTGCACTTGTTGCTGGGTGGTCAGCAGGCTGTCTTCAGCCAGCAGTTGTTCCGGCGTTACCTCGGTGCCTTGAAGCAGCATCCACAGTCGTGTGGGGGGAAGCCCCAGTTCCCGGGCAATCAGGCGTGAGTAACTGGCTGGGTTGGTTGCCTGGGTGTGTTGTGGGTAGGGGGCTTGCGCCATTCGGTTCTCCTCGTGGGAAGGCTTATTGTCTTTTTATGACTCCCCTTTGTCAAAAAATGACCTGCTCAGCGGGGCGGAGCAGCGGCACTGTGTCAGTCACACAACAACAATGAGAGTTCTGACATGGCAACGATGACCTTTATCGAACATGGCGGCACTGCCCACGAGGTGAATATTGAAACGGGCAAGTCGCTGATGGAAATCGCCGTGGATAACCTGATTCCCGGTATTGATGCTGACTGCGGCGGTGCCTGTGCCTGTGGCACCTGCCATGTGATTGTCTCCAGCGAATGGTTTGCCAAAACCGGCACCACCAGTGACGAAGAAGACATGATGCTGGGTATGACTCCGGAGCGTGCTGATACCTCCCGGCTAGCCTGCCAGATTGAGGCCTCAGAGGCCCTGGATGGTCTGGTGGTTCAGTTGCCTGAATTCCAGATGTAAGGCACGACACCGTCATTCACAGGGAGAGCCCCCATGTCACTGAAATCTACCGCCATGAATGTCACGGCCACCGTGATTCCTGCCCACTGGCAAATCCGCGCCGTGCACCGTTTTTTGAAACTCAAGAACGCGGTATTCAAAGGGCCTTATGTGCCGACCTTTGTCGAGACACCGCTTCCGGACGTGGAGACGCTGGCGATTGAGGATATCGATGTCAGTAGTCCGTTCCTTTTCCGGCAGAAGAAATGGGAGTCCTATTTCAAGCGGCTGCGTGATGAACGACCGGTGCATTACCAGAAAAACAGTCCGTTTGGTCCGTTCTGGTCCATTACCCGCTACGACGACATCGTGTTTGTCGACAAGCATCACGAGCTGTTTTCGGCAGAGCCCATCATTACCCTTGGGCGCACTCCGGAAGGGCTGGAAATCGAAACCTTTATTGCCATGGATCCGCCAAAACATGATGAGCAACGCAAGGCGGTCCAGAATGTGGTGGCACCGAAGAATCTCAAGGAAATGGAATCGCTGATCCGTGAGCGAACCCGGGAAGTGCTGGACAGTTTGCCCGTGGACCAGCCTTTCGACTGGGTACAACAAGTCTCCATTGAGCTGACGGCTCGTATGCTGGCGACGCTGCTTGATTTTCCTTATGAGCAGCGCCACAAGCTGGTGTACTGGTCAGATGTATCCACTGCCAGCCCGGAAACCACCGGTGGCAAGGTTGGCCCGGATGAGATCTTCGCGGCGGCAGCGGATGCCGGGAAGCACTTTGTCAGCTTGTGGCATGAGAAGGCTGCCCGAAAAGCAGCGGGAGAAGCCCCGGGTTTTGATCTGATCAGCCTGATGCAGGCCAACGAAGAAACCAAAGACATGGTCAAGCGGCCCATGGAGTTCATGGGGAATCTGGTCTTGCTGATCGTGGGCGGTAATGACACCACGCGTAATTCCATGACGGGCGGGGTGCTGGCGCTAAATCAGTTCCCTGGGGAGTTTATCAAGCTCAAGGAAAACCCTGACCTGATTCCCAACATGGTATCTGAGATTATCCGCTGGCAGACGCCGTTGGCGTATATGCGGCGCATCGCGAAGCAGGATGTAGAGCTCAACGGGGAGACTATTCGCAAGGGCGACAAGGTGGTGATGTGGTATGCCTCGGGTAATCGTGATGAGCGCAAGATTGAAAACCCGGACGTCTTCCAGATCGACCGCAAAGGCGCGCGCAATCACCTTTCCTTTGGCTTTGGCGTCCATCGCTGCATGGGGAATCGTCTGGCGGAATTGCAACTCCGTATACTTTGGGAGGAACTGCTTGAGCGTTTTGATGACATCAAAGTGCTGGAGGAGCCCGAGTGCGTGCAATCCAACTTTGTGCGTGGATATAGCAAGATGATGGTTCGGCTTTCGGGCAGAAAGAATAATAAAACTGAGGGAAAGTCACCGTGATAGCGGTTGAACCGCCGCGCCGTATCGGGAGTGGTTGAGGTTGTGGTGAGGCACTCCTCACTGCAAAGTCATCCTTCATGACTGTAGGTGGTGATGAAGGATGACTTTGAGGTATGAGGACTTCTCAGGGAACCTCAAAATCCGTTTCTGACCATAGACTAAGCTGGCTATCGTCATGGTGTTTTCTGACCCGGAAATAGCGGGTTCCGCTACCTAACGAAGAGTGCTCGATTTCATAGTAGTTACGTCGCCAGCCAGAAAGGTCGACGATGGGCGAGGAAAAATCGGCATTGTCATCAATCTGCAGATCGTAGGTAAGGCCCGTTGCTGTGACGATCTGCGCTTTGTGTTCCGGGTTTGTGCATTCCGCAGTCATATCGAAACAAAACTGTTGGGACGCTGCGGTTGGGTTGTGGGAGGTTGTCAGGTTGCTTGGAGGTTCCAGGCCAGGAGTGACTGTATCGATGACGTCCCCAACTGGAGCAATGGTCTGGCCAATCAGTACTGATTCAAGATTTTGCTGAATCGATGCCGCATCCAGCCTTCCATTGGCCTCCTGTAAGGAGCGCAGGGTGGTTTCATCAATAGGATCGCCGTTGCCAATGTCGGTTCTCAAAGTGTTGAGTAGTGTGGCCATGGAGTATTGAGGCTCTTCGAGGCGTCGTTCATTCACAGCCTCGGAGAAGAGCGCCGAAACATACAGCGCATAGGCATTGTCCTCGGCCGTAGTTCCAGGACGGTTGCTGATGTTCATGTTGGTGAAGGGCTGGCTGGTGGGGATATCACCGGTTACAGCTGCCAGCAAAGTTTTGACCTTGCTTTGCGCATCCTGTGTCGCCTGTTCGTAGCTGTTACCCAAATCGATTCCCTTCACTGCCTCATCATGACTGAGCAGGGTCAGCACGTTCACAAAGACGAGGGCTGGTTGTTCGGGATCTTTGTTCACCAGAGCCTTGAGGGTGATGCTCTCTTCGGAATAGGTTGCCTCAGTTTCATCGTAATAGCGCCCAGAGGTGGCGACCGAAAGCAAGCCAGGTTCCACCTCAAGAAGGAAATCGCCAAGGTTGGCCTGGACTTGCGATGAAGCGATGAGCGAGCTGGAATCTCCCTCAATCTTGAGCACATTCACTTCACTATCCTGAATAAAGGGCCCTTTATAGGCAGAACCCGCAAGCGAAGATTTGCTGCCGCCATTACCCGTGCCGGATATCCCCCCATCGTTGCTTGCAAGAAAGGACTCTCCGCCGCAGGACAGCAGCAGAGCCACCAGAAGAAAGAAGATGAATTTAGTGGTGTTTTTCATCGCTCTGAGCCTGAGTCCATGGGTTCTTCAAAATAGTAGATACCGACGCCGGCCCGGAATTGTTCTGAGTCGGCGTCTCCCTGATGATCGATTTCCCTGTCCAGCCAGCGATTGAGCTTCTGCAACAGTTCCAAACTGTCCGCTTCAATCAGCACTTTTAACTTGGCGATTACCTCGGGGTTGACCCGGTTATAGGCGACGCTCAGCTGAAGGCGGGAAGTCTTGCCTTGTTCTTCGATGTTGTAAGCGCTGGTGTTCAGCAGGTCATGGGCTGCCTGTCCCATCAGGAACAGCAGCTCTTCGTTGTCTTCATGGGGAATGTAGCTGTTGTCTTTCAGGCTTACCGTGTCGCCGTCATGGACATCAACCAGCCCCGATTGCTCGAGCTCCCCTAGCACGGTAACGACAGTCACATCACCACAATAGTGATGCACCAGGCTCTCGAGGCTAGGGCCATCGCCATAAAGGGGGAGCGTCTTCGGTTGGCCTTGTTCATCGCAGTAAAGCGCTTCTTTCTGCCAAGCGTTGATGGCTCTGACGGCTCGGTTGGTGCGTTTGGTCTGCAGTTGCAGCAGGGCATCCATGTCTTGGTTGAGCTTGCGCAGCCGGGCGGTTTCCTTGCGGTCCAGGCCAGTGAGGAGGGCGATCCGCGATGTGCTTTGCTTCTTGCCTTCAATGGTGAAGTTTTCCGCTTCTTCCACGTAAATGGCTTTCAGCCAGAGATAGAAATCATTCACCGAGATGCCGCGCTTGATCGCCATCCGCACAAGCGGGCGCATCAGCTTGCGAACCGCCTTGTGAAATCCTGTTTTGGAGGACGGATCAGGCATTGGTTAAAGACCTGGCGCGTAAGGTGAATGTTTGTGGAGCACTTTTTTGTCTCCTGGCTCTGCCGCAAAGGCGTTAAGGACGGGCCTGTGTCGACCGGGCGGTACATCCCGACATCCTCTCTCCCCCTACAGTTCGCGAGTCCATGGCGCTCGGCCTTCTGGTAGCCACAGTTCGTTGGAGTACGCCTTCAGGGAGCAGGCGCAAAGGTACCTCAGATCCTCTGTCGAGATGATGGTGAATCGTAAAATTTGGGACCTGAACCCCATCTAAAGCTGGGTTTTTCCTACGGTAACGTGACCGGTGTCGAAGTGCAATCCCCCGTAACAATATGATTTATTGAAGGAAATAGCATTATTTGGCTCAAAATAACCATAGTTACTGATTCCCCAAAAAGGTGTGCAAAACCCAAATCATTCTGATAGATTTCCAAAAAATGGGAAAATAAACCCAAAAATTGAAGAGGGGTCGATTATGAAAGCGTGGTATGTGCTGGGTGCGGCATTGTGTCTGACGGCGTGTGGGGGCGGTGGCTCCAGTAATAGAGAGGCGCCGGAGGTAGCAGCAAGTCCGACGGTGAAGTTTTTCCAGGCGGACAATGGCGCGAATGGCATGCAGCTATGGAAAACGGACGGCACGGAGGCGGGCACATCAATGGTCAAGGTGATCAATGCTGGCGGGAACGCGAGCATCGAAGTGCTTGGCACCCTTGGCTCAAAAACAGTCTTCAAGGCGAATGATGGTATTCATGGCCATGAGCTATGGGTAACGGATGGTACGGAGGCGGGTACGCTCCTGTTGAAAGATATCCTCGCTGGTACGGGAAGTACCTACATTCCCAGTTTCGCTATTGCTGATGGCACGCTGTTTTTCGGCGCCTACGATAACGTCAATGGTACGGAGCTATGGAAAACCGACGGCACCGCGGCGGGAACGATCATGGTTAAGGATATTCAGCCTGGGATAAACGGGACGGGGGTCAGCAATCTGGTAACGATGGGAGCCACGGTGTACTTCTCCGCCAGCGATGGTGTTGCCGGCTATGAGTTGTGGAAAAGCGACGGTACAGCGGCAGGGACGGTGATGGTGGCGGACATCAACTCCGGGGCCTCTCCATCCAATATTTCGGAAATGATCAACGTGGATGGCATGCTTTACTTCGGAGCGAATGATGGTACTCATGGTCACGAGTTGTGGAAAAGTGATGGCACTGCAGCGGGTACGGAATTGGTAAAAGACATTCGCCCGGGTATGGATCCCTCCTTACCCGCCGATCTTGTTGCCATGGATGGGGTGATCTATTTCTCCGCAGCTGAAAGTACCGCGCAGGGCGCCGAGCTTTGGCGCACTGACGGTACCGCTGCGGGTACCGAGCTAGTCAAGAATATCAATACCAGTACGGGGGGGAGCACTACCGCCAATGGTGCCAACCTTGATTTCCTGAATACAGTGAACGACAAGCTGTTTTTCACCGCGCGCTCAGTTTCTGGTGGTGATGATGAGCTATGGGTGTCCGATGGCACTGGAGCGGGAACCATGTCTCTGTTCAATGCCGGTAATGTGTATTACCTGATGGTTGCCAATGATACGGCTCTCTTTGTGGGGGAGGATGCAATGCATGGTCAGGAAATGTGGACCACTGACGGTACGGTGGCCGGCACGGTATTGCTCAAGGACATCGAGCCAGGCGCCAGCAGTTCGGATTTTTACTCGCTCGGCGAAGTCTATTTCCATGAGAACGATGCAGCCCCCCTCGTAGAAGTGTTGCCCGGTGTTGCGCTAATTGTTGCCTATCGTTCTGATATTGGTGTTGAGCTATGGAAAACCGACGGCACTGCTGCTGGTACCCAGCTGATCAAGGATATCAATCCTGGTATGGGGCATGGCTTTGATCTCTAATGCTTCGGGCGATTCAGTAGAGATTGCCCGCTAGATTTTCTGACCGTTACAGTCAGCGCCCGGTTCAAGTGAACTGGGCGTTTTTCTTTTGGGGAGCTAAGGGCTTTCTGCAAACGGACCAATCGTGTCTTTAACCGTAGGAGCGCCGATGGCGGCGTGACATAAAAGAGGTGGGCTAAACCTGCCTTTAGGGTTTTGGGCTTGGCCTGTTGCGTGAGGCATGATGCATAAAAAAGGGCGCCGAAGCGCCCTTTTTGTACTGCATCTGAGGGTGATTTAATCCCAGCTCAGTGCACCACCCACTTGGTACTCAGTCACCCGCGTTTCGAAGAAGTTCTTCTCTTTACGCAGGTCCATGATTTCGCTCATCCACGGGAACGGGTTGTTCACGCCTTTGAACTGCTCCGGCAGGCCCAGCTGGGCGAGACGGCGGTTGGCGATGAACTGCAGATACTCTTCCATCATGGCGGCGTTCATACCGAGTACTCCGCGTGGCATGGTGTCGCGGGCGTACTGGATTTCCAGCTCGGTGCCTTCCAGGATCATCTGGGTGGCCTTGTCGCGCATCTGGGAATCCCACAGGTGCGGGTTTTCCAGTTTGATCTGGTTGATCACGTCCACGCCGAAGTTCACGTGCATGGATTCGTCACGCAGGATGTACTGGAACTGCTCGGCGACGCCGGTCATCTTGTTGCGGCGACCCATGGAGAGGATCTGGGTGAAGCCACAGTAGAAGAAGATGCCTTCCAGTACGCAGTAGAACGCGATCAGGTTTTCCAGCAGTGCCTTGTCGGTTTCCACGGTGCCGGTCTTGAACTCCGGATCGGACAGGTCGCGGGTGTACTGGATGCCCCACTGCGCCTTCTTGGCCACGGCAGGAATCTCACGGTACATGTTGAAGATCTCACCTTCATCCATGCCCAGGGACTCGATGCAGTACTGGTAGGCGTGGGTGTGGATTGCTTCTTCGAAGGATTGACGCAGGATGTACTGGCGACACTCCGGGTTGGTGATCAGGCGATAGATGGCCAGCACCAGGTTGTTGGCGACCAGGGAATCGGCGGTGGAGAAGAAACCCAGGTTACGCTTGACGATACGGCGCTCGTCTTCGGTGAGGCCGTCGGGGCGTTTCCACAGTGCCAGATCGGCGTTCATGTTCACTTCCTGGGGCATCCAGTGGTTGGCACAACCATCCAGGTATTTCTGCCAGGCCCAGTCGTACTTGAACGGTACCAGCTGGTTGAGGTCGGCGCGGCAGTTGATCATGCGCTTGTCGTCAACCTCTACACGACCGGCAGTGCCTTCCAGTTCGGCAACGCCTTCGGCTACGTCCATCTTGGCCACGGCGGCCTGGGCGCGTTCAACGGCATCGCTTACGGCGTTGTCGGTTCTTCCTCGCAGTTCATCGCTTCCTGAATTTCCAGCATCCGCTGCACTTCCCGGTGCCGGTGCTTCAGGTGCAGATGCCGCTTGGCCAGAAACCGTCTCAGATTGCGGCGGCGTTGCGGGCTTTGGTTGCGGCTTGGCGGCAGGCGTCTCTTGCGCATTGAATTCGTCCCAGCTCAGCATGTTTCTCTCCATTCCTTTCTAACAAGTTTGGTGTCGTCAGGTCACCGCTTGCGTATTCATTATGTGACGGCAGCAGCTTCACACCTGTCGCGTGAAGCCGCTGCGAGCGCGGAGCGCTTATTGACAGGCTTCGCAATCCGGGTTGTCGATGGAGCAGGCTTGCGGTACTTCAGCGGCCTGGCTGAACTCCGCCGGCTCTTCTTCCACTTTGGAAGACACGCGGTTGAGCTTGCCATCGTTGATGGTGGATTTTTCTGCCTGGGTCGCACCGATGGCGCGCAGGTAGTAAGTGGTTTTCAGACCCAGCAACCAGGCCATCTTGTAGGTCACGTCCAGCTTTTTGCCGTTGGCTTCCGCGATGTACAGGTTCAGGGACTGGGCCTGATCGATCCACTTCTGACGACGGCTGGCGGCTTCCACGATCCAGCGGGTTTCCACTTCAAAGGCAGTGCGGAACTGCTCTTTGAGATCGGCAGGAATACGCTCGATGGGCTGCGCGGAACCGTCGTAGTACTTCAGATCGTTGACCATCACGTTGTCCCACAGGCCACGCTCTTTGAGGGCGTGGACCAGGTACGGGTTCACTACGGTGAACTCGCCGGACAGATTCGATTTCACGTACAGGTTCTGGTAAGTCGGCTCGATGGACTGGGACACCCCGGTGATGTTGGCAATGGTCGCCGTCGGCGCAATCGCCATCACGTTGGAGTTACGCATGCCTTTCCTGGCCATCTCGCGCACGCTGTCCCAATCCAGGGTCTGGCTGCGATCCACCTTGCAGTAATCTTCGCCACGCTGGTTGACCAGGATGTCGATGGAGTCGATGGGCAGTACGCCCTGGCTCCACAGCGAGCCGTCAAAGGTCTGGTAGGCACCGCGTTCTTCGGCCAGCTTGGCGGAGGCCTGGATGGCGTAGTAGCTCACCGCTTCCATGGAGGTGTCAGCGAACTGCACTGCGCCTTCGGAGGCGTAGCTGATGCCTTGCTTGTACAGCGCATCCTGGAAACCCATGATGCCCAGGCCCACGGGGCGGTGCTTCATGTTGGAGTTTTCTGCCTGCGGCACGCTGTAGTAGTTGATGTCGATCACGTTATCCAGCATGCGTACAGCGGTGTTGATGGTGCGCTGCAGCTTGTCGGTGTCGAGACCGTTTTCATCCACGTGCTGGGCCAGGTTAACGGAGCCCAGGTTACAGACAGCGATTTCATCCTTGTTGGTGTTCAGGGTGATCTCGGTGCACAGGTTGGAAGAGTGCACCACACCCACGTGCTGCTGCGGGCTACGCAGGTTGCACGGATCCTTGAAGGTGAACCAGGGGTGGCCGGTTTCGAACAGCATGGACAGCATCTTGCGCCAGAGAGTCGTGGCCGGCAGACGCTTGAACAGCTTCAGTTCGCCAGTACGGGTTTTGGCTTCGTAGGCGGTATAGGCTTTTTCGAAGGCTTCGCCATACAAGTCATGCAGGTCCGGGGTGTCGTTGGGGCTGAACAGGGTCCAGTCTTCTTCGTTCAGCACACGCTTCATGAACAGGTCGGGAATCCAGTTGGCGCTGTTCATGTCGTGGGTACGACGACGGTCGTCACCGGTGTTCTTGCGCAGCTCGAGGAATTCCTCGATGTCCATGTGCCAGGTTTCCAGGTAGGCGCAGACCGCGCCCTTGCGTTTGCCGCCCTGGTTAACCGCGACGGCGGTATCGTTGACCACTTTCAGGAACGGCACCACGCCCTGGGATTTGCCGTTGGTGCCTTTAATGTAAGAACCCAGTGCGCGCACCGGGGTCCAGTCGTTCCCCAGGCCGCCGGCAAACTTGGACAGCATGGCGTTGTCCTGGATGGCGCCGTAGATGCCGTGCAGGTCGTCGGGCACGGTGGTCAGGTAGCAGCTGGAAAGCTGCGGACGCAAGGTGCCGGCGTTGAACAGGGTCGGGGTGGAGCTCATGTAGTCGAAGCTGGAGAGCAGGTTGTAGAACTCGATGGCGCGCTCTTCCTTGTTCTCTTCTTCGATGGCCAGACCCATGGCGACACGCATGAAGAAGCACTGCGGCAGCTCGATGCGGGTATCGTTGTGGTGAATGAAGTAACGATCGTACAGGGTCTGCAGGCCCAGGTAGGTGAACTGCAGATCACGGTCGCCCTGGATCGCGGCGCCAAGGCGGGCCACGTCGTATTCACCCAGTTTCGGGCTCAGCAGTTCCAGCTCGATGCCTTTGCTGATGTAGGCGGCGAGGGCATCGCCGTACAGCGCGTTCATCTCTTCCTGGTTGGCACGCTCGGCCACGCCCAGGTACTGCAGTGCTTCAGCGCGGATCTTGTCCATCAGCAGGCGAGCGGTGACCTGGGAGTAGTTGGGCTCCACTTCGATCAGGGTGCGTGCGGTCATCACCATGGAGGTGTTGACGTCGTTGATGGAGACGCCGTCGTACAGGTTCTTGACGGTTTCGGTGATGATCTTGTCGGCGTGGACGTCGTCCAGGCCTTCACAGGCGGTGCGGATCAGGTGCTCAAGGCGGCCCATGTCCAGCGGCGCCTTGCTGCCGTCTTCCATGGTCACGGACATTTCCACCTTGTGGGTGGGCTCCGGGAACTGGCTGGCCTGCTCGGCACGTTTCTGCGCCTGACGGTCACGGTATAGCACGTAGTCGCGGGCCACTTTGTGTTCGCCATTGCGCATCAGGGCCAGCTCTACCTGGTCCTGAATCTCTTCAATATGGATCGTGCCGCCGGAGGGCATACGGCGTTTGAAGGTGGCACTGACTTGCTCGGTCAGACGGGCAACCACATCGTGGATACGGGACGAGGCGGCAGCAGTGCCGCCTTCTACGGCCAGAAACGCCTTGCTGATGGCCACGGTGATCTTGTCATCATCGTAGCTGACAACCTTGCCGTTGCGCTTGATGACGCGCAGTTGGCCTGGTGCTGTGCTGGCAATGTTCTGGTCCTGTTCGGTGCTGTCACCGGCCTGGGCGGCAGCGCCCTGCGGGTTCTGGCTCATATCCGTTTGCATGTTGCCCTCTCCGTTGTGCTCGTTGTGGTGCTGTTCTGTCTGTTGTGATGTCTGTAGCTGCTGTTGTTCAGCAGGGGCGCGTGGGATTAACCACGCAAAGCGCCATGACACTGAATCATGGCGCGAAAAATACGTTTAGCTTGGTGGTATAGGGTGTTTTGCCTGCTAACCACTATATCTTGTGTCCCTTCCATGAGCCTGCCGTTGTTCCTGAGTGGTTGAAATGCTCTAAGCAGCTGATCGCGCTGGCATTTTTCATATTCATTACGGACAGATCAAAAACTCGTGACGGTTTAACAAAAACCCAACATATTGGGGTCGGCGCTCGAGTTCAGTACAAGTTATAGTTGGCTCCGCGGTTTTGCAAGCATTTCGCCTGGGGAAATTTTGTGGATAAGTTGTGGAGCAATGTGGGTGCATTGCCGGCGCACTTTTTCCGTGCGGGCAAATACTAGATATTGTGTTTGTCAACGGAAAAACTACCCCGAAATCCGGGGTTGTGGCGCCTCATAGTCTTCCTGCAGGTTGCCGTGGGGAATGCGGATGCGTATAAACATGCCGTAGGGATACGTTTGTAACAGTTGCCGGGTTGGGCACTGCACAAAACGACAATAATGACAGGATACCTAAAAGGATAAGGACGGGATGACAACGGTTCAGGATAACCCGCCAGCCATCATGATCGTGGAAGACGATGAACGTCTTGCTGATCTGACCTGTGAATATCTTCAAGCCAATGGACTCGATGTGACCGTCGTCAGTGACGGCGAAGAGGCTATTCGCCGAATTCGTGCCGAGCAGCCGGATCTGGTGGTTCTCGATCTTATGTTGCCGGGAGCAGACGGATTGACTGTGTGCCGGGAAGTCCGCAGCGCATACAAGAACCCGATTCTTATGCTGACGGCCCGAACTGATGATATGGACCAGGTACTGGGCCTGGAAATGGGAGCGGACGACTATGTGGCCAAACCAGTAAAGCCGCGAGTGCTGCTGGCACGTATCCGTGCTCTGTTGCGCCGTGTGGAAACCGACAGCGAACGACTCCGCGCTGGTCAGGTC
>OBIY01000034.1_pt1 | contig 54784 bp, 47 predicted proteins | sample 1519841 | NCBI WGS metagenome assembly OBIY01 (sample SAMN03019774, study PRJEB22545) | beach sand metagenome | biome: beach; feature: sea beach; material: beach sand | place: USA: Municipal Pensacola Beach, FL | collected 2010-07-30 | depth 30-40 cm m
CCGTTTTCAGGTAGGTACGGGTAATTCGGAACATGCCCTTGCGGTAGAGCGGGAACAGCTGCAACCAGGTGCGCACCTTGAACCAGACGCCATACAGGCCCCGGGGTTCATAGATCACCATCAACAAAATCAACAACGCAAACAGCGCGGTATCCATGCCGGGATAGGCCGCAATCTTGATGCCCGCCGCGTTATCCAGATAGTCGCGGGCAATGGCAATCAACTGCGGCAAGACCACCACCACAATGGCGCCAAAGAAGGCCCCGTGCACCGAGCCCAGGCCGCCGATCACCACCTGCAACAACAGCGTGATGGAAATCAGCACCAGGAAACTTTCGTAGTTCACGGCCTGGGCCAGGTGGGCATACAGTGCCCCGGCCAGGCCAGTGATGGCACAGGACAGGCTGAAAGACAGGGTCTTGGCACGAGTCACGTTGACCCCCAGCGCCCGGGCCGACACCTCACTGTCACGCACCGCCAGGAAGGAACGCCCGGAGGCGCTGCGTAGCAAGTTCAGGTAACCCAGTGTGACCAACACCAGCACCGTCAGGCAGATGTAGTAGAACGCCTTGGGCGTGGCATACCGGTCGACCTCCAGGCCAAAGAGCTGAATCGGCGGCGCAAATAATCCGGCCACCCCGCCGGTGACCGGTTCGGCCATGATCGCCACATCTTCCAGAATGATGCTCAGCGCCAGGGTCGCGATCGCCAGATAAATGCCACTCATGCGCAGAATCGGCCGGGCGATGATGGCACCGGCCAGGCCCGCGGTAACCGCACTGGCCAACAGCGAAGGAATGAAGTGCCAGCCGCGCTGCATCAGGGCCAGGTTGGTGAAGGCACCAATGGCCATGAACGCGGCATGCCCCAGGCTGACCTGCCCGGTATGCCCACTCACCAGCATCAGGCCGAGCCCGGCCAGCGACCACACCAACACCGCCGTCAGTTCGCCCAGGTAGTAATCGCCCAGCACCCAGGGCGCCCCCAGTAACAAGGCAATCAGGATGGCGTACTGGGTCAGGTGCCAGCGCCCCTCAAAGAGATTGATATCGTCGTCGTAGCGACTTTTGAATCGGTTGCTCATGGGCTTACACCTTCTTCTGGCTGATCTGCGCGAACAGGCCGCCGGGGCGCAGGATCAGCACCAGCAACATCAACGCATAGGGGGCAACCTGGCCGGCACCGGAAGGCAGATACCGGCCCGCAAAGGGCTCGACAATGCCCACCAGCAAGCCGCCCAACAGGGCGCCAGGCAGCGACCCCAGCCCCCCGATCACCGCCGCAGCAAAGGCCTTGATACCGAACAGCAGGCCAACAGAAGGTTCCACCGCGCCCTTGGCCGCAAACATCACCCCGGCAATGGCGGCCACCACCCCTGACAGCGCCCAGACGATGGCATTGATGCGTTTGACAGGAATCCCCATGTAGTACGCCGCCATCTGGTTCTGGCTGCTGGCCTGCATGGCCACCCCCAGGCGGGTACGCGCAAAGAAGAAGTACAGGATGGCGGTCAACGCCACGGTGGTGCAGATGATGACCGCATCCACCACCGGGATAATCAGCTCGCCCAGCTGCCAGACCTTGCCGACAAACGGGGTTTCCAGTGAAGACGGATCATGGCCCCAGATCACCCCGGCCACGAAGCGCATCAGGAAGCCCAGGGCGATGGTGAGGATCACCATGGCAAACTGCGGCTGGCCAAAGATGGCCCGTAACACCAGCCTGTCCAGCAGATAGCCAAACAAGCCGAGCAACAAGGCGGCCAGGGTAATGCCGATCAGAAATGGCAGGTCGGCGTAACTCGCGTTAATGAAGGTGATGCCGAGGAAAGCACCCAGCATCATCATGTCGCCCTGGGCAAAGTTGACGGCTTCTGACGCTTTGTAGATCAGCACAAAGCCCAGCGCCAACAACCCGTAGATACAGCCGTTCGCGACCCCGCTGACCAGCAGCTGGAGAATATCCATGGTCCCACTCTCTCCCGGGATTATTGTTCTGTTGTGGTGTTTTTTTATTCAATTCACCCGAGCCTATCTGAACCCCGACATTCTCGCCAGTATGTCAAATGTAACAAGGTAGGACGGAGGCGCCCGATGGACGAAACCCTCGCCACCGCTGGCGTCGCCACCAATTAACGCCGTAAAGACTCGCTCTGCCCACCCGTGCAGTCCCATCACCATGCCGGTGACTTTCCACACTCCACCCCCACCAGGGGCCCGACGCTGAATCCGCCCCCTGCCGAAATCTGGCGGGCAAGAATGGCGAGGGCAACCCTGAATCGTTAGGGCTACCCTTGGCTTTTGATCAATTTTCAGGCGACAATGCTGCTCATTCCGAATACCAATCATGGCGGCCCATGTATAACGATCCTGGCCAGCAGCGTGAACTTGCGCGCCCGTACCGCAAGTCACTGCTGATCGCGTTACTGTTGATTACCTTCAGCAGTGGCCTGCTATTCGCCTGGATCAACCTGGGCCGTGGCAATCTGGTCGTGGCCTCGGCCGAATTGTTCATGGCCGCCTACTCCGTGGTGCTGTACTTCAATATCCGTCGTACCCAACGGCTGGAACTGTGGGCTTTTGCCTACCTGATCCCGTTTTTCAGTGTGATGATGGTGGCGCTGGCCTCGCCGCGCTCCACCATGAATGTGTTTGTCTGGGTACTGTTGATCCCCATGGTGTCGCACTTGCTGCTGGGCAGGATCAAGGGGCTGATCCTGACGGTAATCTATATGTCCATTGCCGCCGGGCTGTTCTTCTGGCGCTTTGGTGATGACCCGGAGGCCATGCAACCGGTGATTCTGGCCAACATTGGTGTGCTCACGTTATGCCTGACCGCCTTTTCCCACCTCTATGAAGTGACCCGTGAGCAGAGCGAACGTCGGCTGGTGAAACTGGCCCACTCCGATGCCTTGACCAAACTCCCCAACCGGGCGCATCTGCAAAGCCGCTTCGAATACGAACAGGCCCGGCACCAGCGCCTCAACCATCCCATGTCACTGGTACTGCTGGATCTGGATTACTTCAAGAAAGTGAATGACCGCTATGGCCATGAAGCAGGTGACCGGGCTTTGCAGCATGTCGCTCGCTTACTGAAGCAACTGTTGCGTAAAACCGATCTGGCCGCCCGCCTGGGGGGCGAGGAGTTCTGCCTGCTGCTGCCCGACACAGATGGGGAACAGGCCTTGCTGGTGGCGGAAAAAATTCGTCAACAACTGGCGGCCACCCCGCTTACCTTCGGTGATCACGCCATTACCCTGACCCTGAGCGGCGGCATTGCCTGCTTTGGGGAAAAGGAAGGCATGGAGTTGAACGCCCTGACGCGCTGCGCAGACCAGAAACTGTATGGCGCCAAATCCGCCGGCCGTAACCGGATCGCCCTGGCACTCTGATCCCGGCAAGGGGGCTTCAGGGGTATACATCCCCGATCTCCTGTCGCGCCCCCGCACAAACCCGCCTACCATGGTTAAAGACGCTTTCTCCTGACCCCATGAAAGAAGAACAACACCATGGCGATTGCAAAACATCCGGACACCGACGCACTGGCTGCCATGCTGAGTCGTGCGTTTTATGACGATCCGCTGTTTGTGTATTTTTTTCCTGATGACACCAAGCGCGAAAAACTCAACCATTTCACGTTTCGCTACATGCTCAACCACGCAGCCAATAAGGGACAGATTGTGGTGACCGATGACGGGTTGAGTGGCGCAGCGATCTGGTCACCTTCCGGCGCCCTGCATTACAGCCTGCTGGATCTGCTGCGCTATGGCGCGGTGCGTGGCAGTTTGCATCAGGGGCCTGCCGCGGTCCTTCGGCAGTTGAAGGCGCTGGACATCATGCAAGCCATGCACAAGTCCATCATCACCGATTCGCACTATTATCTGGCCACCATTGGAGTGGAGCCGGACAAACATGGCAAAGGGCTGGGCAGTGCCTTGCTTCGCCCGACACTGGCCGAGCTGGATGAACAACAATTGCCCGTTTACCTGGACACGCACAATGAAGATAACGTGTCGCTGTACCGGCGTTTCGGTTTTGAAATTGTTCACCACGGTTTTTTGCCCGGCGGCTCAGTGATGCATTGGGCGATGTTGCGCCTGCCCGGCTAAAGGCGAATCACGGATTTACCGACAGCCACTTCCTGGCAATTCATAATTCGTCGAAATGACGAATAGTCCGATCGGCAAGATGGCTATGCAGATTGCGACCATCGCCATCGTAATACACGCCCACCATGCCAGCGTTTCTGGCCGCCAGCAGGTCATACTCGAAGTCCCCAACGTAGGCCACCGAAGCCGGGTCCAGCTGCCAGTCTGCGGCGATAGATAGCAAACCCTCTGGCGCGGGCTTGGGTGGCGCGTCTTCCCGGGCCAGCCAGTGGCTGACCGGGATACCCAGCCGTTCGATGGTCAGCGCGGTAATTTCCCGGGCGTTACGGGTCAGAATGGCGGTGGGAATTCCGTTGGCGGCGAGCCGCTCCAGGCAGGCTTTGGCCCCAGGCATCCAGCGGGCCTTCATGGCCCCATTGCGTTCGTGACGCAGCACCACTTTGTGGGCCGCGGGCTGCCGATCCCGCGGCAAGGTATCGATAAATTCCAGCACGCCGATTCCTTCCGGGCAGTCCAGCTCATCGCGAATCAACGTGAAATCCAGACGGGAGTCCACCAGGGTCCCATCCATATCGAAAATGATGCCAGCGTAATCCGTGTTGGCGGTCTGCATTTCGGTCATTCCTTCATTTATGGGCAGGCTTGGCTGTGTGACGCCGCCCATACACAATTGTCACAAACTGGGTAATACTGACGACGACCAACCATCAGGGAGAGATAACAATGAAACGTCTACAACAACTTATTGCAGGTGTCGCGCTGTGCTCACTGGCGCCATTATCTACCGCTGGCGTGTACATCGGTGCAGGCCTATATAACACCGCCGTTGATGAAGAAGTCGAAAACGTCAAATTCGACGACGACAATACCACGGGAGGGCTGTTCCTTGGGTGGCGTCCTATCGAGTTGGTCGGCGTAGAAGTCGGCTACTACGATTTCGGTGAAATCGAAGGGGAATTCAACACCGAAGTCGAAGGTGGTGCCCTGACGTTTGCTGGCTTGCTGAGCTTCGAACTTGGCCCTGTCGGGCTCTATGGGAAGGGCGGAATCGCCAATACGGACTTCGATATCAAGCACCCACTGGGCGACGATGATGATTCTTCCACCGATGCATTCGGCGGGCTCGGTGCGACGGTCGATCTGATGGATAAACTGTACGTGTATGCGGAATACATGCGTTTTGATAACGAGCTGAACGTGGACATGTTCGGTGCCGGACTGCGCTTCCAGTTCTAGCCCCCATGCCCGGCCGTTCCTTCGGCCGCCCTCTCTTCGCCTGATGGTGAAGAGGGGGAACTCAGGCTTGCAGTACCGCAAGCGCCGCGCCAACCTGCCAAACCGCCACACAGCCTGACACTTACCTGTCGATGTAACGCAGGTCAGTCGAGCATGCCGGGCGACGTCCCTTCCAGCCCTCCCCCCTTCCGGTCATGACAGCATCATGATGAATAGAGAATCTTGAACGAATTGAACACGACGCCGGTCTGTTAACCGGCTGACTGAGACAATGCACTATTGACCTCAAGTCTGGTTGAGGATTTAGGGTCGCTATGACCTTTTGCGTTTGCAGGACCTGGAGAGACCATGACCCCCGTTGAAAAACCCGCCACCCGCCGTGAATGGCTGGGACTGGCTGTGCTGATGTTACCCACCGTGTTGCTGGCACTGGACATGACGGTTTTGCATCTGGCCGCCCCGCACCTGAGTGCCGACCTTCAGCCCACCAGCGCGGAATTGCTGTGGATACTGGATATCTACGGTTTCATGATTGCCGGCTTTCTGGTGACCATGGGCACCCTGGGTGACCGCATTGGCCGCCGCAAGCTGCTGTTGGCCGGGGCCACCGCATTTGGGGCGGCTTCCGCACTGGCCGCCTTTGCCAGCACGGCCGAAATGCTGATTGCCAGCCGTGCGGTGCTCGGCATTGCGGGCGCCACGCTGATGCCATCAACCCTGTCGCTACTGCGTAATATGTTTCAGGTGGAGCAGGAGCGGACGCTGGCGATTACCGTGTGGATGACCGGCTTCATAGTCGGCAGTGCCATCGGCCCTCTGGTGGGCGGCGCCCTGCTGGAATATTTCTGGTGGGGCTCGGTATTCCTGCTCGGGGTGCCCGTGATGCTGTTACTGCTGATTTGCGGCCCCGTGCTGTTGCCAGAGTTTCGTGATGATGAGGCTGGACGGCAGGACTGGACCAGTGCCCTGCTGTCCGTGGCGATGGTATTGGCCGTGATCTACGGCCTCAAGGACATGGCTCGCAATGGCATCACTGTGCTCCCGCTGCTCGCCATTGTACTCGGCCTGATTATTGGCGTGGCCTTTACCCGCCGCCAACGACGGCTGGCAGAACCCATGCTGGATATGACCCTGTTCGCCAACCGGATGTTCAGCACCTCGGTCGGCGCCATGATGCTGACCATCCTGGCACTCTCGGGTGCCTGGCTGATGGTGTTTCAGTATCTGCAAGGGGTACTGGATCTGTCGCCGTTGCAGTCCGGCCTGGTCATGCTGCCACCGGCGGTGGTGCAGACAGTGGCGTCCTTGCTGATCCCCCGCCTGGTGGGGCGCGTCTCACGGCAAAAGCTGGTCAGTCTCGGCTTGCTGATGGCCGCCTTCGGGCTAGTCCTGCTGCTGCCGGTTGAGGATCCGTCAGATATCCCGCTTTTGATTGCCGGCATGACGATCATGGGCATCGGGGTGATGCCCATGATGATTCTCGGCACCGACATGGTGGTAAGTGCCGCGCCGCCGCGTAAGGCCGGCGCGGCATCGGCAACCTCGGAAACCGCCACGGAACTTGGCATGGCTCTGGGAATCGCGGTGATTGGCAGTATCGGTGCGGCGGTGTACCGCACACATATGCGCGTTTCCATGCCTGCAGACCTGCCCGATACCCTGTCACTGGCGGCCATGGATACGCTTGGCGGAGCCCTGGGGGCCGCCGCCCAGCTACCGGGTGAGACCGGGCAGGCACTGATGAGCGCGGCCAAAACGGCCTTCAACCTGGCATTGCATACCAATGCGGCTATTGGCGCGGTGATTCTTGCCGGGACTGCGGCATTGGTGGCGATCCTGTTGCGAAACAGCGCACCGCCTGCGGATGATGAAGGCCACCGGGAACGGGCTGCCGAGTCAACAGCGCCTCAGCACGGCGCCATCCCTGGCGCGGTAACCGCCCCCGAAGCACACGGATAGGTGATGCGATGATTAGCGATGGCGGCGTCCTTCAGTGAAGGCGCCGCCTGTGACGACACCGGGCAAACAGGCTAGGGGCTGTCACTGATTTGCCGATCGATGAGCACCCTGTGCGGCGTATGGCTGTGCTGGTCCGGGCCAAAGGCTGCCACCAGGGTGAGACCGGGGTTGAGTCGTACCCGCTGACGAATACGGCGCTGGCTTTCGCCATTTTGATAGCTGATATCCAGGTCAAACGCGTCTTGCCCCAGGCGTTCGATCACCAACCGATAACCCTCCTCATTGGCCTGCCAGCGCTGCTGGCCCTGGTCATACAGGGAGATCAGCCAGTCTTGCCCCTCTGCCCCGGTTTCTGTGGTGACGCGCACTCCACTCACGGGGATCTGGTGGCGCTGCCAAACCAGGGTATGAAACGCCACAGCCAGTACCACCAACAGCACAATGGCGGAAATCCACAAGCGCCACTTCATCATTTTATCCATGTGAGATTCCGTGCTTTCCCATGCATCTTAATACCATGATTGGCCTAGTGTTTCTTTTGCGTATCCGACTGTCACAGTGACCTTGTAATTCTGCCAAATCGAGCGCTAAGTGGAAGAGGACCACGAAGAAAGCGGCAAGGGAGTGAGATAACAATGAAAATGCACATCATGCCGGTTCGCCGGAACCTCAAGTTCCATGTGCCCGACGAGCAGGTGCTCAACTGGCACAACTGGGGCCCCACGGTCACCCAGTTCTTCAATACGCTGTCGCTGTTTTTCCCTGAGGGAGAGCGGTTCTTTATCAATAGCGTTCGCAAATACCGTGACCGGATCGACGACCCGGAATTGCAGGAAGCCGTGCGTCATTTTATTGGCCAGGAAGCCATGCACGGGCGCGAGCATGAAGACTACAACCAGAAGATGGTGGAAGCCGGATTACCGGTGGACACTCAGGAGCTGATCGTCACCAAGTTGCTGGATGCGGTGAGCCGTTATCTGCCGGACTCCATGCAACTGGCAGCGACCGTGGCCCTGGAGCATCTCACCGCCATTCTTGCTGATGTACTGTTGCGCGAGCCAGACCTGATCGACGGCTCAGACCCGGCTTACCAGAAGCTTTGGCACTGGCATGCGCTGGAAGAAACCGAACACAAGGCGGTCGCGTTTGATGTGTTCGAGACGGTGTTTGGCCGTGGCCTGAAGGCCTGGCTGTTACGCTCCAGCGCACTGGTGCTGGCCACCACCATTTTCTTTGCCCTGTTTTATCCGTTCTACCTGATCAATACCTGGAAAGTTGGCCAGCTGTTCAACCTCAAGGGCTGGTGGCAATCCTTCCGGTTCCAGTGGCTGTCACCTGGCGGCCTGCGCCGGGTGATCCTTCCCTGGCTGGACTGGTTCAAGCCGGGCTTCCACCCCTGGGACCATGACAACCGCGAATACCTGGCCGAGATGGATCAGCTGATCGGCGATGTGGAAGGCTACCAAAAGGATCAGGCCGCCTGAGCCCGCGCATGGCTCCCTTGCCTTGGCAGGGAGCCATGTTAGCGGCCCGGGTCAGCGCTTCACCTCGACCCACTGCCCTTTGCTTCTCGCCTGATAGCGGCCGTCGTACATGGCTTCCGCTGTCCAGGCCGGCAGGTAGAAACGCCCGGCGAAGGTAGCATTGAGGTTCACTGACAGAGACAGTGCATTCTTGCTGCCCGGCGCCAAATCGAAGTAATGCATGACGCGGTCGTCGCGAACATCCTGATAGGTCACCTTTTCCTGATTCCCCCCTTCGCTGGCACTGCCATCCAGACGACTGCTGGTGATCTGCCAGCCTGACGGCAGGATCTGGGTCAGGGCCACGTTGTCGAGGGTGCGCTGGGTGATGTTGGTCACGGTAATCCGGGCGGTGAAATCCTGGCCCTGGGTCAGGCTGGACGGATTCACCGATTGACCATTGGCGCTGAACTGCACGGCCAGTCGCAACCCTTCACTCACCGCCTGCTCGTTACCGGGCTCTGGCGTGCCGCGTTGGCTGAGGGTGACAAACAGTTTGCGATCACTGTCGTTACGCACGGTCAGCCCCTCGCCCCCGGCCTGCAATGTCTGGCGCGTTACCGGCGAGGTGGCGGCCACTTCCTGCCAGCCCTGCTTGCCTTCCTTGACGGCATACTGGTAGCCCTTCGCCTCCCCCTGGGCGCCGGCATAACGGGCCATGGCCATCAGCGCCCACGCGGTGCTCTGGGTACTCAGCCAGTCGTCACCCGCCAGTTGATCGGCAATATTGCGCGCCAGTGTCCAGGCATGCTGGGCATCGCCCTGGGCCTGGCTGACCGTCAGGCGAATGGCATCGTCACGCAGCAGCGAACCATAGCTGTAGCGGGCACCATCGTTGTCCAGCCCGGTGGCTTTCAGGGTGGTCAGCTCGGCCGCCACATCAGTCAGGCCCATCTGCTGATAAGCCGCCGCCAGCAACCAGCGCCCGGTGTGATAACTGCTGCTGCGACGGTAGTCCTGCTCGGCCATCTGCAGTCGCTCACGCAGGCGGTTCATGACACCAACCTGGGGACTACCGGACAGGGCCAGGGTGTACTGACGATAGGCTTCCGCACTCCATTCCCAGGGACGATCCCCCAACTGCTGGCTGCGCCGAATCTGGTAACGCTGCCAGTTATCGAGCATCTCTGCCGGCACCGCATACCCGAGACGGCGCGCTTCCAGCAGGAAGTGCCCGGCGTAGGTGGTGCCCCAGTCATCGGCATTGGCCAGGCCCGGCCAGTAGCTGAACCCACCGCCGTGCATCTGGAAGGTCTGCAAGCGCTCGACGGCGGCGCGGATGTTGTTTTCGATATCCTGCTGCTGGCTGTCATCCAGCGACATCAGTTGCGGCAGATACAATTGCGGCAACGCCGCCGAGGTCGTCTGCTCGATGCAACCGTGGGGATAGCGCAGCAGGTAATCCAGACGCCGCTCCAGCCCCATGGCCGGCAGGCTGCTCACGGCCAGCGAGGCGCTGTTGGTGCCGGGCAGCCCGTGAGGGGCGGTTTCCAGCGCCCAGGTCTGGCCTTTCTCAAGGACCTTGAAGGTATCGCGTGTGGTCGGCGGATTGGCAGCGCGTACCGGCAGGTTCACGATTTCGCGGGCCTCGTGCTTGCCCCCTTTTGCCGTGACGGTAATCTCGCCAATCCCTGTCTGCTTCCTGGCCGTAACCCGCAGCATGGCAATTTGATCCGACGGCCCGGTAAAGGTGAGTTCGGTGCTGGCCTTGTCCAGCGAGAACAGGCGCTCATCGGCCTCCACGCTCAGCGTGACCTTGTTAAGGCTGTCATCAGTCACAAATACGGTTACCGGCAGATCCACACTCTCACCCGGACCCAGCACCCGCGGCAGGCTGGTGAGCAGGGTCAGCGGCTGGGTCACGGTAATGTCCTTGTCCGCCTTGCCGTAGGCGCCGTTGTCACCGGCCACCACCATCACCCGCACCTGCCCCATATAGGGCGGCAGGGTAATCTCGTGCTGGGCAGTCTCACCGGCTTCCAGCGAGAACGGCCCCAGGAACGACACCACCGGCGGGAAACGGCGACGCTGTTTGTCGCGGCCATCGTCGCTGCCATCGGAGCCCCCGAGGGCGAGCAGCTGATCCAGCTCGGCCCCATAGGCACCTACCACCATGTCGAACAAATCCCAGGTCAGCACACCCAGCGCCTCGCGCTGGTAAAACGCCTTGTGGGGATCCGGGGTCTGGAAGTTGGTGAGTCCGAGCAGGCCTTCATCCACCAGCGCCAGGGTGTAGGTCATGGCCTTGCCCTGTGTTTCGCTGACTTCGATACGGAAGGTTTGCTCCGGTTTGACCTTGTCCGGGGCGTTGATCTGCGGTTCCAGGCGGGTGGCCGGATCGTCCACCAGCAGCGGCACGATGCCGTACAGCCGAATTGGGCGGTCATTGTCTCGCTGGTGTGGCTGCAGCAACGCCACATGCACATAGACATTGGGCGCCATCTCGCCAGTAATCGGGATGTCCAGGGTCTGGGCCTCGCCACTGGCGGCCAGCCAATACTGGTCGATCACCCGGGAGCCGGTTTCCAGCGTCACCAGCAGTCGTCCATTGGCCACTGCGGGCAATTCAATGCGGGCGGTGTCGCCGGTCTGGTAGCGGTCCTTGTCGGCGCCCAGGCTGAGCCGGGTAGCCGCATCCTGATTGTCGCTGGCGCGGTCCCAGCTCCATCCCAGGTACACCGTCTGCGAGGCGCAATGCTCGCTGGCGGTATCGCACACCCGAATCAGGTGACGCCCCCACTCGTAATCTTCACCGTTCAGGGTCCACTGGGCACGGCCGTCGGCGTCGGTCGTCAGCTGCGCCTCGGACACCACCTTGGTGTGCGGGTCACTGATAAAGTGCGTGAGGTTCTCGCCGGAACGGTCCCACCACCAGCGCCAGTCAATTTCGTACACGGTGATCTGCAGGGGCCGACCGGCGAGGGGTTTGCCATCGCTGTCCACGCTGATCAGGTCGATACCGTGCTGCTTGTCGCGGGCCAGCGAGTTACCCCAGCCGCTGCCCTGCGGGATACGCAGCCCCGCCCATTGCGCATAGGGGTACACCGGCACGCTACGAATTTGGGTGCTGTAATCGCCGCTGTTTTCAAACACCCGGGTGGTCAGGGTGGCCCGCAACATGCCGGGGGGCAGATCCACCGGCACGGTCAACGGGAAAGTGGCTTTGCCCTGGGCATCCACGCTGGCCTCGAAGGCCGTGAATGGCTCACTGCCCAATGCCCGGGTGCGATCATCAAACTGGTAGGCATCCAGGCCGGCAAAACGGGTGGCTTTCGGCGTCACCCGAACCTTCACATCGGCCTTCAGGTTGGCCGCAGTGGCACCATTGAGCCACTGACTGAACAGGGTCACTGGCGTGGCCTCGTTGGCGGGCACTTTTTCCGGCAGGTCCAGCTCGATCTTCAGACGATTGGGTTTGATGGCCTCAACCCGCAACGGGGTATCGAAATAACGCTGGCCCAACCGGGCGACAGCCCGCCAGTTACCGGTCGGAGCGGACTCCTGGGTGCTGAGGGTGAAGGCATAAAAACCGTTGAGCGGAGACTCCAGGGTGTAGCTGTTGACCTTGTTGCCGCGCGGATCGAACCAGTCCAGGGTCAGGGGGTGATCATCGGGGATACGGTCTTCGGGGTCCTGCAACACAAAGGTCAGGTGAATGTCGTCCCCGGGGCGCCATACATCCCGCTCGCCGTAAAAGAACCCTTTCAGGCCATCGTGCACGCGCTCGCCGCCCGTGTTGAACTGATTGGTGGGTAACGCCCGGTTGCGGGCCAGTTTCAGAAAACCGGTGTCGCGATCCTTGACGGCTTTCAGGTAGAACGGCGTGCCTTCAACCTTGATGGCGACCATGCCTTCAGCGTCCGTCAGGCCCATGCCGATCTGCTGCTGTTGATAGTTATAGACCTTGACCACCACGTCTTCCGCCGGGGCATTGGCATCCAGCGACGTCGCCACCACATGGAGGTCATCGCCCTGCCCCTGTTTGGCGATCAGCCCGAGGTTGGACGCCAGAAACGCCCGGGTACTGCTGGCCAGATCGTTGTAGCGGTAGTAGCTGTCGGAGCAGGGATTGTCCTGTTCATACCAGCTCAGGTAACCGGCATCGCGATAGTAACGGCTGACATCCACCTGATCGTGATCCTGACCGGGGCCTTCATAGTTGTCCGGCAGGGTGGCTTTTCGGCTCAGGGCTCCTTCCGGGCAGCTGTAGCGAATGTCGTCGCCATCAATGGTGAGGGTTAAATGCAGCAAACCGTTGGGATGGCTGGCCATCAGCTCGGTGAGATCGAGCTGGTAACGCTGCCAGCCCTCATCTGCCGCCGGCAGCGGGATGGATTTCTGCCACAGATAACGACCGGCACGGGTATCCATGTGCCCTTCGTCCAGCTCGCTGCCCTGCAGGTACTGGCCAATGTTGTCATCGAATACGCGGAACGCCTGTACCTTGACGCTGTTAACACCCGCGGCTTCGAACGGCACGCTGAGAACCTTGCCATTGGGCAGAATGGTGCCCTTGCCGACAAAGCGAACGCCGGGGCGGGTCATCATCAGGGTCAGGGTCTTTTCCAGTTTCTTGCCGAGCCGGGCCCGCTTGGCAGAACGGACTCCCGCCTCGACCACCAGTTTCACCGCCTCGTTGCTGTCGTCTTTCGGGTAGACCCGCAGCCGGCTGCCATCCACTTCCGTGCGCGGCTTGAGGTCACCATCCAGGGTGACCAGCCCCATCAGATTCTGGGTTCCCTGCAGCGGCTCGGAGAAATTCACTTCCACATGGGGCTGCGGATAATTCACTGCCCGCACATTGGTGACGGCGAAAGTGGCGATGGCCGGCACCCCATAATGGCGCTCGCCGCTGTTGTTCAGTCCCAGGGGCTCGCCGTCCCAGCTGAGCGTCAGGCGGCCTTCGCTATCGCCCCGAACCACCTCACTGACGGTGAAATCATGGCGTAGCCCCGCGGCATCATGCTGCCAGCGAATCACCGGTGAGCCGCCCTCAAGGCGGGCACGCAACACTGCCTCCACCGTGGCGGCCTCGGCCACATCACGGGTTTCCAGGCTGCCGCTGAGCACCATGGTATCGCCCTGTTCTGCTGGCAGCAGGGATTGCACCGTCAGGGTCATCTGCTGGCGCATCACCTGCAGCGGCAATTCGGCCACGGGCAGCTTGTCATCGACCCCCTCGAGCCCCTGGGCGAATAGCAGCAAGGTCACCGATTCGCCACTGGCAAAGGGCTCTTGCGGCTGCACTGACAAAGTATCCGGGCTCGTCGCCACCACGGTCACCGGTTTCTGTGACGCCAGCCGGGCGACGCCAGAGACGGGCTTGCCGACTTGTTGCTGGCCGAAAACCGGATGGCTGAAACGGACGACGATGGCACTGCGGGCACTGATCAGGCCGGAAGGCACAGCCGCCAGATGGGCCTGCCAGCGATCATCAACAGAGGCCGCAGTCTGGCTCTGTGGGGCGTCCACTTGCGGTGTACCGGGATTGGCCTCGGGACGATTCTGATCGCTTCCGGCATTGTTATCACAGGCGACGAGACTGATTACCAGGCCCAACAGGAGGAGCCGGCAAACGTTGGCAAGCGGTGACGACATGAATCCTTTCCCTCTGGTCGATAAGTGCGTCAAACATAGCATAGGCCTGCCACAAAAAAGTGTGGTGACACGGGCCCTTGTTATTCCTTTGAGACGGACAAAACCGCATAACGAGACGCGAGAGCTTGAAAAACGCACCAAAACGGAACGCAAGTGCAAATATTGACCATCAGACCCAAGCGGAACGGCTGCAAAGCGAATGCGCGTGCGAACAAGTGTCCACATAATGTTCCCGTCGATGAGGTCCCATCCATCGATGGCGGAGTTCTGCTCCGTGATAGCTCTCCCGAGCCAAACTATTATCGGCGCCCTTTGGGCGCCGTTTTTTTTGCCTTGAATGCTGAAAAGCCAGGTTTCGAAGAGAGAACGCGGCAACGACGTAGCGGTGATTCCACAGCCGACGTGTCAACAATCACCCCGTTGGTTCCGCCAGCCCCCCCACCGCGCCGAGCCTGCGGCGCTGCCCAAGCCGGTAGCGGCAGGTCCCCCTTGCCGCTTAATGCAGCATGAAAGTAATGTACTCCAACTCGCCCATCTTGCGATTCACCAGCCACAACCCCAACAGCACGCATACCGCCAGCGCCAGCAAAAAGCCAAACCCGAAAAACTGGGGCCCCAAATACAGGCTGATACCGGTAAAGAGAATATTGAGAACCAGGAATAACCCGGTGAGCAACACCAGCATGCGTCGCTGATCCAGGTAACAGAACACATTGATAATCGCCAGGAATACCACCTGCAGGGCAGTGGCGATCAACTGCACCTTGAGCAAGGGTAGATACAGTTCGGAAATGCCAAGGGCAGCAAAGATCTGTGCGCCGGTGACCATCAATAACAGCGCAGCAATGGCCTGAATCTTGAGAATCTGGAAAATCCCCTGGCGAATCACGAACACCATCTGATTTCGCTGTTCTTCAATGTAAGACAAGGAGCCACCGTCACGCACTGCATCGTAGAAGTTGCTGTAATGCTCCACAAAGTCGGTTTCCATACGCACCAGAAAAACCGCCATGCCGGGGATCAACGACAGGTAAGACAGGAAAACCGGGATATCGTAAATAAGTGATGCCCGCAGGGGGCCAATCACATCGCTGCCGGTGCCGGAGTAAAACCAGAACATGGCCTTGTCTGCCCACACACCGGCATTGTAGAAAAAACCGACCAGCATCAGCGAGGGATACAGGTATTTGCCGGAGAACATCTCAAACGAGACAATCGTTAATGCGGGATAGCCTCGGATGATCAGCACCAGCATACCGCCCAGCAGCGTGACCTGCCCAAGCAGAAACCCCAGCAGCAGGCCTTCCAGATCCATAAACCTGAGCAGCAAGGCAGCAGCCACAGTCACCGTATAGCCGAGGGCATACAGCCACAGGATCGCCTTGTATTGCTTCATGCCGGACAAAAAAACCGTGGCAATCCAGATATTCGACAACACCACAAAGCTGGCCACCAGTAGCACCCGATACAAGATGCTCTGCCCGGGAAAAAGAAACAATCCAATCAGCAGCGAAAGGCAGCCGGAAATCAGCGTTACCAGCACTGTGACCCCGCCGAAATTGGGCAGGATCATATCCTCCCGGTGTTCAAAGGAACGGTCCGCACAGAACCGGGTAAACGCGAGCTGGACAACCCCGGTCAAAATCAGGCTTCCCGCGATCAGGTAGGTAACTGTCACCTGAAAGCGCGTCACCGCCAGATCCGGCACCACTACCCCGAGACTGAATATCCCGATAATCAGGATACCGATAATGGACAACACCCAGGGGCCCGAGCTGATCACACCAGCGTAGGCGTACGCCCGAATCAACCCCAGCAAGGTATCCTTGCGAAGCAACTTACGCAGCTCAAAGCCAATCCCCGCCATTAGTGCTGCCCTGTCTGTTTGGAGGGACCGTTACCTTCCATGAGTTGCTGATAAATCTCACGGTAAGCACCGAACATCATCTCCTGGGTATATAACGCTTCCACCCGGCGAATCCCGGCTTGCTGTGCCCGATACCACTCCTCATCGTCGGATAATAACCGGGCAACTGCCTTGCCAAGCGCTTCCGGGTCAGCAATGCCAACGACCTCACCGGCTTTGCCATAGGCTTCATCTTCCGGTCCCAGCCCTTCAATCAGCTGCCGGCAAGACCCCACATCGGTGGAAACCGTGGGCACTCCCGCCGCAAACCCCTCCAGAATCACCAGCGGCAGAGCCTCACTGATAGAACTGAGCACCATGACGCCGACCTTCGGCAGCAACTCATCGATTTTCTGGAAGCCCAGAAACTTCACGTTCTTTTCCAGGCCAAGACTGGCGACCAGTCCATGGCACTCTTTGGCGTAGTCCTTGTCTTCATCTTCCGGGCCAGCGATCCATCCTTCTGCATCAGGAATTTCATTGACTAACGTGCGCATAGCCCGCAAAAAGGTTTTCACATCCTTGATGGGAACCACCCGCCCAAGCAGACAGGCGGTCTTTGGTACCTCCGGCCCACGGGCCGCACGAACCTTTTTCATTCGCGGCAAATCGATGCCATTGGGAATGTTCATGGTTCGCGATTCCGGCGCACCATCACTGACCTGACGCTCCCGATTGCGCTCATACAGAGCCACAATCTGGTCAGAGGCCATATAGCATTGGCGGCCCAGCTCGGTGAAAAAATTCACCCATTTCTCGCGAAAGTACGCCATCTCCGCATTGTTTTTTTCTACCAGGCCCCGGTTGTCACTGATCCACTCACTCTGAAACAGATCAATCTTGCGTTCCTTGGTATAGATACCATGCTCCGAGAGTAGCAGAGGCTTGCCGGTTCGGCGTTTCAACATGGCTCCCAGAAAGCCGGCATAACCGGTAGAAATGGTGTGATACATCTTTGCCGGTATCAGATTGTCAGCGATTTCATTCAGTACCCAGATAGGGGAATGCATGATTCGCACGGTCCAGAAATAATCCACAAAGGACGGATCCCGGCTATAGTCGCGGTAGGCCTGGGAGATATAGTCCCAGCTTGCCCTGCTATGTAGAAATGACTCTTCAGAGTAGACCTTGCCATCACCAAGGTTATTAACAATTTTCTCAAAAAGTCGGGCTTTTTCCTGATTGTCTGCACCGCTCTTGATCAATTCGTGGAAGGTACAGACATCCTTGTAAGCCTTGGTATTGCCATTGGATGGCCGCTTTTCCACGCCCCGTTTGAAATTGTGAAGATAGTGCACCTCCAGATGCACTACGTTGTCCGGTAATTCGTACTTCATATCACCGTAGTCTTCAGGACGACTACCGACAAAACAGCAGGCAAAGGTGTACTCCGGGAAACCACGAATGATCTGGTTCACCCAGCTGGACACTCCTCCACTCACATAGGGAAAAGTCCCTTCCAGCAGCAGACAAATATCGGCTTTGTCAGCGGTGGGCAATGCCATGACTTCTCCAGAATTCAACGGATTTATTAAGATTGGTGAACTGACTGTCATCGGAAATTTCTGACATCAATCGGCGGACCAGAATCAGTTGTCGCCGATCGAGGGCAATTTCAGCCAGCCACGGATTGACCTGATTCGCAGACAATCCAAGACGCCGCGAAAAGACCAGCGACTGCTGGGCATCACCGTATTCATTTCTTGCCAGTTGAATCCGCCCGCGCAGTAACCACAGGCCCGCGTCCTGCGGCGCCTCCATCAGCGCCATATCGGCATAGAAGGCTGCTTTTTCCAGGGCAATAGCACGAATGTCACCGCGCACCAGATCCTGATAGTTCAATTCCCAGTAAAGTTCAGATAGTCGGCGGGCAAGCCGATAGCGACGGGACTCTTTGGCGCGCTCCAGCATCTGCATGGCACGCTCGATATCCCGCGTAATGACCTTTTCCTTTTGATCCAGAATGCCGTAGGACAGCAGTCTCACATCTTCATACCTGTCACCGAGCGACTCACGCAGTACCTTGCCGGTGACCTTCGCTGGCATATCCTTCAATACCAACATGCCCTGCACCCGCAAAGCATCAGGTGACTCACTATCGGATAACAGACTTTTCAGATCGATTTGCCGAAAGCCACTGCCTGCTGATGCCTGTACCGGGGTGAAATAGGGCTTCTCGATGACGCCGAAATGATGCTGCCGGAAGGTCGCAGGAAGCCAGATACCCAGAACCACCCCGCCCAACAGTGTCAGCAAGCCGATTGCCGGAATGAAAAAAGCAAATCCGAAGATCAAAACCCAGGACAGGATTTTGGGGGTCTTGAAGCGTGCAGGGAGTACACTCCACGCCACCACCGTCATTAATGCCGATGCCAAACCGTGGGATACCAGGTACAGCAAAAAGATACCTAGAGAGGCTTCCTTGCTAAGCAGCAGTAGCAGGGAGCCCAGCTCCGCACTGACTGCATAGATAAGCAGCTTCAGGCTAGACACCAGCGGCTCCCAGTAACTCCGATACCTGCTGTTCCGGATCTCTTCCATCCAGATGCCGGTAGAAAAACTGCACTCCTGCCTGGCGCAAGCTCATAAAGGCAAATTCATCTTGTAGCCAGCTTTCTGTACGCAGCACAAAGCCTTCCAGCCCGGATTCTCCGGTCATGGGCATCATGATCATGAGTATGTTGTCGTTGATCCACCAGGCCAGATCGAGACTACGCAGCCCCCGCGCCAAGGCATCGAGTATCAGCCCTGCTTGCTCACTGTCATCTGCCACAAACAAGGTGAGTGCCGTTTCCACTCGCACGTCGGTACGCAATCGCGTGAGGGCCACCAGCTCACTGCCCATACGGAAAGGCAGACCCGGCCAGCGGGCAAGCATGGTTTGGGTTTCTGGTCCGCTGTGCACCACGTCCGCATAAAAGTTGAGCAGCACGGAAAGCAATTGCAGGTTTTCGTAGTTGATCGAGAGGAAGGGCAATCGCTCGACGACAAGCACACCAATGGTCTGGCCAGCACTGGTAATGATTGGCGAGGCCACCAGATAGAGCCCATGATAATTATCATCGTGATCTGATTGCTGAACATGGGCGAGCAGCTGGTTGTCCAGCGCATACTCCAGCAACGCATTGTTGCGCTCAAGGGGTTTGTTCTCGCCGAGGGTTGCCGCCGGTTTGTCCTGTATTTCCCCTTGCACAACCGGATAAATCGCCGCACGTTGAAGTTGGCAATACTCTGCCAGCAAACCCGACAGGTCATCGGCGGCAGGCAAGGTAACATCCTGGCTTTCGTCAAGAATCAGATCCCGTAAACGGGTGAGTGCATCGCGCACCGTATACGGTTTGATCAGCAGATTTTCTTCAAGCCGGTCATGGGAAAGACGCAGCAATACGTAGCGTTGGGTCAGATTCTGAAGGCGCTCAAGTGCATAGCTGGCCGCGCTGTCCGCTCGCATCAATCGGACCCGCCAGAGATCGGCAAACTCCCCGGCAATCAGGGTTATGATAAACCCGCCGAGCATGGTGCTTTCCGGAAAATCATGACCAATGTAATAACCGAGAAAGCGCAGGATAAACCAACAGGCAATCAGGCACAGCATCGCCAGCACACCAATCAGGCTGCCGTATCGAAGCGCCAGCAACAGTGGCACCAACAGGACCCAACGGAAGGTGTCTATCAGGGTGAGGGGGTCTTCAGGGCGTAACCATACCCCAATGCCCACAGCCACAGCCGTGAGCAGTACGGTTTCAAGCACTGCCCAGGTCGCCCCTTTCATGGGCGCCATGATTGCGGCCAGCTTTCCGTTGCCGATCCGTTCGAGCATTAGTTGATTACCGGTTTCAGTAATTTATCGATGACCTTTTGCCCGGTCTCACTCAGGGAGTCTCGTGCCCAGCCTGCGCGAGAACCGGTACCGCTGTATACGATTTCACCGGAAGGCAACTCACGTATTTCCAGCATTACCCCCACAGCCGGTTCACCATCGACTCCCGTTTTGTAGCGCCATTCATGCACCACACCACTGACAACGTAAGTCGCATCCTGGGTGGTGATCCACTGTGCCATTTTTTTGCGGATGGCGGGTGAGGAGGCTTCAAACAGTACACCATCATTATCGGTTTCCGGGTAGGCCTCGACTCTCTGAACACCATGACGGTAGAGAACAGACTCGACGATGGCTGCCGCTCGCAACCCGGCCTGGGGTGTTGCGGTACGGTTCACCAGCGGCAACACCAGCCAGGTTCCCTGCCCGGACACACTCACATCCTGGCTACTGCGAACGTGGGTGCAGCCCGCCAGCACGGCGATCAGCAACACGCTTATCAGTACTCTCATGGCAACTCTCCTAGTAATAGATCCTGTATTCAAATGCCGCTCGATAGCTGTCTTCACCGCTACCGCCAGTATTCAATTGCTGTTCCAGATACAACTTCCAGCCATCGCGCCCGATGAATGGTCCCTCAATCCCCGCGCGGCCGGTAAACCCACTGCCAGACAAACTGTTGTGGCTGTAGCCCAGCTCTGCCCAGCCTTGCAGCCGGTGCGGGCGTAAATGGACATCGGGCATGCCCAACAGCAAGGTCAGCTCTGTCTCGTGATAATCTTCCGGGATAGCGACGGCAGATTGTCCGGGCGGCAAAAGCGCTTGCACCTCATCCATACTCTCGCGCTCTTCGTCAAAGGCAGCGCGGGTATGGCGCCCTTTCAGGCCAGGGGAAAACCGCGACAACCAGGGGCGCCAGGTGCTTTGAACATTCACGATTGTGCCACTTCCGAGGGTTTCGCCATCCAGGTCATGGTAGGTGTAGTCCGACAGGTCCACGCTGTTTTGCCAGGTCGACGAGGGCGACCAGGCCAAACCGTATCGCAGCCCGGTGCGCGCGCCCCCCAGCAACAATAAGGACGATTCATCCGCCGGCATCTGCCATTGGTAACCCAGGGTGACAGACCAGTCGCTGTGCCAGGCACCGCCCATTTCCAATTCGGCCATGGTCTCATGGTGATCCAGCAAATCACGCTGTCCAACGAAAAACGACTGCCGGTACCGGCCGCGCTTATGGTTCCAGTAGAGTCCTGCCCGGTGCTCCTGATCATCGACAACAAGCAGCGTTTCATCATTGCTGGTGAACTCACGTCGATCGTACTGGAACACCAGTTCGCTGTGGTCACTGACCGGCTGGAACTGGGTAAACTGCAAATCGAGTACCTCCAGTGCCCCCAATCGACGACGCTCAAGCCCCAGCCCCGATGAACGGGCAGAAGGCAGGAGCAAACTCTCCTGGAGCATGACTTGCCCGGCCAACTCTGGTGCCCCCTGCTGGATTTTCATCAGGGTGGCCGCCGCTTGCCTTTCCTCATCCAGCCTGACCTGGGTGTCCAGCTGTTCCGACAAGGTCAACCGATGCCAGTACTGCTCACGAACGCTGGCCACCTGGTCCTGATCGTCCTGTAAAGCCGCATAGGCCAAAGCCGATCCGGCCTGCAGCTCTCCCTCCGCTCGCCACTTGAGGAGATACCAGCTTTGCGCCAATTCACGGCTATCTTGATACAGCGACCACTGTGCCAGCCATTCCGCACGGGTGGCCGCAGCAATATCAAGGTCAGGCTCTGCCATGGCTTGTGCCCTTGCCAGTGACGCATCACCGCTCTCGAAGGTCTGACTCAGCGTCAACAGCATGAAGCGGTATTCGGTGTTCCGGGCGGGATCGATACTCGACGGCAAGTCACGCCACAGGGATCGCAGGATTGGCCACGCCTGATCATGCCTGCCGGCCGTCATCAACGTCTGGGCGAAATTCCATTGTGCCAACCAGTCATCCGGCTGCTGCTTGAGCATCGCGCGCTGATAACGAAGTGCAGTCTCCGGATCACCAAGCTCCAGATAGGCGGCCGAGAAGGCCGCCCAATAGCGGCTGTCTGCAACCGCCTCATTCTGCCAGCGTTGAACACTTCGACGCAGTGCATCTTCATCTGCGGTGGCCACATTCAGCCACAACCAGTTGATTCTTGAGTCCCGGTCTCCAGGAGCGAGATATAACGCACGACGCAAAGTATTTTTCGCGGCCTGGTGCTGCTGATTCCGCAGCTCCAGACCGGCCACAAAACGCAGGAACGCAGGATCTTGCTCAAGCGTTTTCCGCTGCTCGGCACTGAGTCGACCAAGAAAAGCCTCAATACCCTGATAGTCGCCCCGATCTTGCAGCGCGTAGAGTACCGCCACCGCCATGTTGGGATCGTCCAGTTTTTCCCAGGCACGATCCAGCAATGCCGTCATCTGGTCTCGGTCGAAATAACGCAGAAGATTGATGAACATGTAGAGATCAGGGATGGTGTCATCATCATTCTCAACCAGGGTGTTGTAGCTGGCGATGGCCAGATCCCACTCACCCTGTTCCGCTGACATCACTGCCAGATAGCGGGTAACCTCCGGGTGGTAGTCCATTCGCTGCGCATCGCCTTGAAGGCCGGAGAGGGCTCCCCCCCTTTCGCCTTGAAGCCACAGCAGCCTCGCGGTATCCAGTGCCAGAGTCGGTTCAGGCCCGAACCGCTCCATATACTCGCGACCAAAACGGGCCGCCTGGACATCATCCCCCATATTCAGCGCGAGCAACTGCATTTCCCTGAGTGCGGCACGGCTGGGATAACGCCGATTCCACTGCTGCAAAAATTGCACGCCCTCTGCCGGTTTACCAAGCAATTCATATTGGCGGGCGATATCCTCAATCAGAACAGCATCATAGGGGTGTTCCTGCAGGGATTTCTTGCGCGCCTCCATGATCAATTCATTGTTGTAGGTCGCAGGGGCCAGCTCCAGTACCGCCTCCCATGCTTGCGGGGAATCAGACAGGTTGGCGACTCGCTGCCAGGCTCTCAGGGACGTACTCATATCCCCTTGCCAGCGAGCAACCTGCGCCAAGCGCTCAAGCCACCGCACATCATCCGGATGCCAATACAGGGCACGGGTAATAACTTGCCTGGCACGGACCAGATTGCCGGCACCAACGAACACCTGATAACTACGATCGTAATACTGCTCGACATAAGGCTCGGGTGGCTGGGCATGAGCCACCCCCGCCAGCAGGACTCCGGCAGCAATCAGCCGCTTCATCGGCTCGCCTCAACGCCGGGGAGATTGAGCAGTATCACGGCATATCGCTGGGCCCGGGCCATGTCTCCACCGGCCTGGGCAAGCAGCATTAACCGGTACACCACCTCTTTATCGGCAATAAAGCTTCGCTCCCGGCGCTCGGCCAACGCCAGTGCCTGCGCATGAAGACTGCCGGCCACCAGAACGTCCAGTGCCGACAGGAAATACGCTTTGCGCACGTCGTAATCACCGCGTGCGTCCATGGCCCGAAGATAGGATGTGGCAGCCGCTTGATAATTGCCATGCGCCAGGTGCACCGCCGCAGCCTGCTCATGCCATTGCGCTGGGGTATCGGATTGCACGGCAATACGGCTGTAGGCCATTGCTGCCATCTCGGACTGATTCAGGGCGAGAGCCATGTCCGCATATTCCTCACGCTGCGGCCGGGTCAGGGCTCCCCAGTCCACTGCGTTGAGGCGTTCTACCGTTTCATATTCCAGCATGGTACCGACACGGTCTCTGGGGGGCAGAGCCATTAAGCGGTGGAAATCCTTTAACAACCTCAACCAGCCCACATCGCCATCATGAAAGTGGCCATGGCCGGCAATCAGCACCAGCTGATTTTCTGCTTCCTGAAAGCGCCCCAACATAATCAGTTCACGGGCCATGAGCAGGCGCAATTCATCATCATTGGGCTTGGCTTTGAGCCAGGCCTGCATATAACTGAACGTCACGGCATCCAGGCGCGCATTGCGTAACGTGGATGACAGATCCCGTGGAAAAATCATCCAGCACACCACCGCAATCAGCAGCAGGAACGCCAGTAATTCATGTAACCCCATTACCCGGAGGCGTTCACTGCGAACATTGTAGCCGTAGCTCAGTGAGCTCATGCTTCGCACTCCGGTAGTGGTAAACAGATCCTTCCCGGCGAACCGGAGCAAGGCGCTTGCCCGCCTGCCGCATTGTGCAGCCTTCGGCATTGCCGATTGAAAACTCCAGGCCGGCATAGCCTTTTAGCGAAAAAGCCAGCCCCGACCGGGTTTGCGTAAAATCTGTGAGGCGGGCATTCGCCTGCTGAAGGTAGGGGCGCTTGTGGTTACCGGCCTTCCAGCTGGCCGTCGCCCCCTGCATATGCAGATATCGGCCGGGCTTGTCGACACGGTAACCGGCTAACCCCTCACTGTTACCCATATCCGGTAAGTCCAGCGACTCAGGCAAACGCAGTGTCCGTAATTCACCGCCGCCTCTCACGAGCCAGCGGTCTGCTTCGCGTGCGATGGCCATCTGGTTGAAATCCAGAACCTTACGCACGTATTCCGAGGCGAACAGGGGAAAAAGGGGCTGGTCTTGCGCCCATTGATACACGGTAACAAGCGATTCCAGCGATGCATTCTTACTGGCGATGTAGGTGTGGTAATAGATATCGACCGGTTTGAACCGATAAGGGCTTTCCGTCATCTCAAAGGTTTCGATCACCCGTTCAAAGCCGTAAAACGGTCCGGTCCATTCGCGGGTATAAATGTTTTCGTTCTGGTTGGGAGCATAGACTTGATACTCCTCCCCCTTGGGCAAACCAATACCCTTGATCAGGGTCCAGGTCGGCGCGCTGCGAGTGATAGTGGTATCGCTGCCGTTCATGTTCAGCAGCCCATGCTCACGAGCAGCCGTCAGCGCTTCAGGAGTGGGTACAGTGTCACCGCTCCATAGCACCATGCGGGTTTTCTTGCCGGGAGGAAGCAGGTTTTTCTCGATATAGTCTGCTGAGCCGGCAACCTCACGCACGGGGTCCATTTTGTAATCCGGGATAGGAAGACGAAGTTGCCCTTCAGGGCCAAACAGATCGCCTGGATTGTTCTGCGCGTCATACCAGAAAAACGGATGGGAGTAGGTATGCGTGGCAGCCTCGACATGGTCCAGCCTGAACATTTCACGGGCAATCTGTTGCAGCTCGGCGGCCTGATTCGGGTACAGTCCATCGCTGGCGATCTCCCCTTCAATCACCGAGATCGTGGTCGGCAGTGTGAATTTTTTCAGCACCTCTTCGAGTAATACACGAGCGTCTGCCTGCCCCTGATAATCACGCACTTCTGCCAGACTGGGGAAGCCATCGCCATCCATGTGGGCAAAGCCCAGTCGCCGCCCGTTTTCTGTGGTCACATCAGGGATCGGCATGGCGGGCAAGCGCAATGCATCATGAAGAAAAGTCAGAGGATTGAGCATCCAGCGATCCAGGCCCTCTGCCTTGATCGTGGGCAGGGCGGCACGGATCAAGTAGGGCTGCATGGCATAGCCGCCCCACTCGGTGATCGCCACCGGCATGTAACGTTGGGAACCTGAAGCGATCTCCAGCCAGGGGGTTGTCGCCTGGGCATTGTAAAGCGGCTCTCCTACCGGCAGAAAGCGCGGCAGGGGGGCTTCGAACCCCATGCTTTCGTGCTGCCTGACAATAGAGGGCAACACCTGAGGGGTGGTCCTTGCCTGAAAACCGAAGATCTGGCCATTGGGGCCCAGAGGGTCAACAGCAGGGTAACCCAGCATCACAATGGGAACACCAGACTCACGCTGGCGAACCAGCCAGCTTTCAAAATCCGGGGAGGAAATGCCATCCTTTTCCAGCCACACCACAATGCCGGCATAGCGGCCACGCAGCTCCCCCGCCGGCATGGTATCGTCTATTTCCCTGATATCAGGGATCAAGCCCTGAAACTGCAAGGGCATCAGTCCGTAGCGAATTGCATCTGCATGCTCCCACAAACGCTCCTCGCTGCCACCGTGGATCAATAACACATCCCGCGGCAGCACTTCGCGGACCCCCAGCCCAAACCCGTCGATGGCCGGATTGGTGACCCACGGGATCAACCCATGATCTGCAATTTTTCTGGCCAACTGACGTGCCTGTTCGCGCTCCGCTGGCGGGGCGTAATCAATGGCAATACCGTCCACTTCAAATCGCTGGCGAAGCTCAGAAAATTGCTGCAACAACCATTCCCGGTCCGGGTCGGGAACAACCTGATAACTCTCCTTTTCGGGCAACCACCGCTGATAGAGGGACTCTGCTGCGATCGCGTCGACCTGGGCACGAACCATCGGCATCAGTTCAAAGCCGCGATTAAAGATAAAACGTGCATCGGGATACCGCTGAGACACCGCATTGATCAGCGCGGCAAGCCCCTCCCGTTGTTGCTGCCGGCCTTCTTCGTCAGTCACGCCAAGCTGATAACTATCCAGGGTGTCCAGAAAAAATCCACGGTAGCCGGCCTCCCAAAGTGGGGCAAAGACTTTCTCAACAAAGATATCCCGGAGTTCGGCTTGCGACTGGTCCAGCACCCAGGACCCCCAATTGCGATTCTTGCCGAGTCGCCATTGCGGCTTGATCAACGAGAAGTAGGAGCGTTGGGGCAAGACCTCGCCAAGACTGACGTACGCATAGAAACGTTGATCGGCAACGAATTCAGGAACGCGATCAGCCTGATCAGGCTCGACTACCGGGTAGTCATAGAGGGAGAGCTCGGACCACGGGATATTGGGCCCGTAATAAAATGCCGCCGCTTTGTCGGCATGTGCTGGCAAACACCATGCGAGTAGCAGGGCCACCGGAAATAAAACGCGTGCAAACAAATGTCACCCTGTCCTTGTGAGCGTGATTCACTATAGACAGTTATACATCAACAGGCAGTGAACAAAGAGACTCTTTATTTTAAAACCTTCTGAAAACAGCGATTTAGGCACACTTTTTTACATTGAGTTTTACAAGTGACGGCTATCTTTACCAAACTGGTTACGCAGAAAGGCCATTTGGTCACCCCGAATCCGGTGACTGTTTATCAAGGCCAGGTATTCCGCCATATTCGGTACATAGGGCAATGCCAGCAAATCCATATCGATTTCTTCCAATTGGCGATTCCCCTTTCGCTGATTGCAGCGCCGGCACGCCGACACCACATTGGACCAGCGATCTCTGCCACCCCGTGAGGTGGGTACAATGTGGTCACGGGTCAGGGCGTTTTCCGCAAAGGGTTTGCCGCAGTACATACAAAGATGCTGATCACGCCGAAACAGCGCCCGATTGGTTAACGGTGGCGCACTGCGCCGGTAACAGAACGCCTCCCCATCACAGGCAATAATGGAATGCAGTGATAACGATGAACGCTGCCCGGTATCCCGGCTCAATCCCCCACGCAGTCGATAGATCACATCTCCCAGCGTCCAGGTGACCAGGCCACGGGCGTACAAGGTGGCCGCCATCTGCCAATCCAGCCACTCTACTGGAGTGCCAGCCTTGTCCAGACGCAGAATACGTTCACTCATGGGCAACCTCTCTGTCGCATGTGCAGGTAAACGCTATATCAGGAACGATGACGATTCGGCGACAGCGGGGCAAAGAAGACAGGGAGGCCAGCAGACGGAATCTGGGAGGGAGGGATCGTGTTGGCGGTCGGTTCAACACCGCGATGCACCTTTGCCGGGGTCTGTGATTAACCTGCCATGACAGGCTAATCACAGACAGCTCAAATAATATACAGAGGCGGTGACCGACCGCAACTGTCAGGGCGCCTCCCTGAATACAGGCAATTGATAGCAGGCTTGCGCATCGCTGGCGGTGTTGTCGGTGTCTGTCATGATCGCGATGGCATCGACCCGCTCCACCTCAAGACCGTGATAGCGGAGGAAATCCGCCCGGATATCCCGACGAAAATGTTGCCATTCCCCCAGCCCGGTTGGCCCCTGCACTACCACCATGTGCGCCTGACCCGCAAACGGATTGGCCCAGTGCTCACCCACCAACGCCTCACGGGACCAGACATAGTTGATCGCCCGGCTTTGCCAGGGCAGCCAGCCCTTGTGGATGACGTAAACCCGTGCCAGAAAATCATCGCCCTCTTTTTGGCGCTCCGAGCCTGATGGCCAATCGGGCTGGATTTCTGCGCGCCACGCCCAGGCCAGTAAGGGGGTTTGCGTCAAATCTACTTGTGATTCGAACACCAGCCCAGATGCGGCATTCGACGACGTCGCCTGCCAGCACTCTCCGGTTTGACGATACCGGGTCTGCCCGGAAAAGGAGACTTCCTGCCAGCCTTCAGGCAACGATTCTGTTGCCGCTGCCAGTGCAGGCGCAGCCCCAAGAAACCCGGAAAGAGGAGACATTAGCAGCAGCGCAGGTATACATTGGACCAGCGAGTCAGTCACAGACCTCGTTTTCATGGCTTAATTTCCTAGAATACACACTATATATAGAGCAAAGGCACGCCCTGTTCGTCGCCACTTTCTTTGCTTTTCGTGCTTGATCTACCTGTTGAAGGCAAACTTCATGGAATTTGATTACATCATTGTCGGCGCTGGCTCCGCCGGCTGCGTCCTTGCCAACCGCCTTTCCGAGAACCCGCAGAACCGGGTCTGCCTGCTGGAAGCAGGTCCTGCAGACAATAGCCTTTTCATTCGTATTCCCGCCGGCATCATCCTGATGATGCGCTCCAACGCTCGCAACTGGCGCTACTACACTGTGCCACAGAAAGCACTCAACAACCGCCAGATCTATATCCCCCGCGGCAAGACCCTGGGCGGTTCCTCGGCGGTGAATGCCATGTGCTACACCCGCGGCCACAAATGGGACTACGACCACTGGGCGGAGCTGGGCAACCGTGGCTGGAGCTACGACGATGTGCTACCGGTTTTCAAGCGCTCAGAGCATTACGAAGACGGGGAAAATGCCTTCCACGGCACCGGCGGCAAGCTGAACATCGCCAACCTTCGCTTCAACCACCCCGTCAGCAACGCCTTTGTCCGTGCCGGGGTTGAAGCCGGCTATCCGGAAACCGACGACTTCAATAACGATGTGCAGGAAGGGGTCGGGCTCTACAAGGTGAACCAGAAAGACGGCGAACGTTGCGGTGTTGCACGCGCTTACCTTCACCCTGCCATGGATCGCCCCAACCTGACCGTGCTGACCAGCTGCCTGGCCAACCGAATCCTGTTTGAAGGTAAACGGGCCATCGGCGTGGAAGTGGAACACAATGGCCAGATTCGGACCCTGAAAGCGGCCAATGAAGTCATTCTCTCCGGTGGTGCGATCAATTCTCCACAGGTGCTGAAACTGTCGGGTGTTGGCCCGGCGGCCGAATTGGCAGAACACAATATCCCGCTGGTGCATGATCTGCCCGGCGTGGGCGAAAACCTGCAGGATCACCCGGATGTGCTGGTGGTCAACAAGAGCAAGAAGAAAGACACCCTGAGCCTGGCCCCCGGTGCCTTGCTGGCCACCGGGCTGAAGGGAATCTTCGACTTCTTTTATCGTCGTACGGGTCAGCTGACCTCTAACGTGGCCGAAGCCGGTGGCTTCATCAAATCCCGCCCCCAAGAGTCCATTCCCGATTTGCAGCTGCACCTGACGGCCGCGCGCCTGGATAACCACGGCCTCAACCTGGCCTTCAGCATGGGCTACGGTTACTCGGGTCACGTCTGCATTCTGCGCCCCAAAAGCCGGGGCAACATCACCCTGCGTGATGCCAACCCGCGCTCTCCCGCACTGATCGATCCGCGCTTCCTGGAACATCCTGATGACATGGAAGGAATGCTGCGAGGGCTCAAGACCATGCGAAACATCATGCAGCAATCCGCTCTGGATGACTGGCGTGGCGAGGAAATTTTCCCGGGCAAAGATGTGCAAAGCGATGACGAATTACGAGCCTTCCTGCGCCGCAAATGCGACAACATCTACCACCCGGTGGGAACCTGCAAGATGGGCAAGGATGATATGTCGGTAGTCGATGACCGCTTACGCGTTCACGGCCTGGAAGGATTGCGGGTCATTGATGCGTCGATCATGCCAACACTGGTGGGGGGCAACACCAACGCGCCCACAGTGATGATCGCTGAGAAAGGCGCCGACTTTATACTCGGACTGGAAGACTAACCGTCAGAAACCGTCTTGCCACAACGCCCGAATGGGCAAGTGGCAAGACGGCAGAAGTGCATCAGCAGGCCGTTACGGCTGTATTCCGCTCTAGCGAATTCGGCGCGCTACTAGACCCGATCCGCCAGGGGCGACCCGACCCAGGCCAGAATGTCGGCTTCGTAACGTTTCACCAACGCCCGCCCTTCCTCGATCGCTTCCTTCGCCCGGTGGAAATCCATGAGGGCAAAATCTTCCAGCATCGGCACCAAGGTGACCTCTGGTGGATCGCCCGCCATACGCGAACGGGTAATGCGGTCCTGCATGATATTGATGCTGGAGGCCACCACATCAAAGAACCCGGGATCTTCTCCATCACTGGAGGAGAAGTAATCCATCATCTTGTTCCAGATGCTACGCTCTTCATCACTTCCTCCGGCCTGATCAGCCTGGGCTCGGGAATCACGCGCCATGTGAGCACCCACCAGCTGGGCATTCAGATTCACCGCGATCACCACATCCGCACCCATGGCGCGAGCGGCAGAAACCGGTACCGGGTTAACCAGCCCTCCATCGAGCATCCAGCGGCCTTGACGTTTCACCGGTGAAAACAGCCCCGGTAACGCACAGGAAGCCCGGGCGGCATCCAGCATCTTGCCTTCAGTAATCCAGACTTCCCGACCGCTTTGCATATCTGTGGCCACCGTGACCAATTTCTTGTCCAGGGTCTCGATATCCGGGTTGGCATGGTGCTCCCGGAAAAAACCAAACAGCTTCTCGCCCTTCACCATGCCACCGGAAAAACTGATATCCAGCAGCCCGAACACATCTTTGACCGTGAGCGTTTCCACCCAGTCAGCAAACGCATCGAGTGAACCGGTGACATAAGCCCCCCCCACCAGGGCGCCTATCGACGTACCCGCAACAACCTGGGGTTCGACACCGATCTCTTCCAGAGCCTGTATGATGCCGATGTGGGCCCAGCCACGGGCAGAGCCACTCCCCAACGCCAGCCCGACAACCGGTTTAGTGCCCTGCTCCTGCGCAAGCTGCGTGGTCATTGGCCATCCTTTTTCTTGCGCACCACACAGGGCGCGGCGTCGCCATTCATCCGTAATTCGATCCGGCGGAATACCTCTCGTTTTTCCTCATCAGACAGCAAGCCCCAGATAGAAATTTCTCCCCCCGTGCGATAACACCCGACACAGATATCGTCTTCGTCCAGGGCGCAAATGGACACACAGGGGGAAACAAGCTGCCGATCAGTCATGGGAGAAGCGTTCATCCACTTCAAGGTGTTCCCGAAATTCCTTGGCATGAGCGACATAGTGCATGCTGCTCATGGTCAGCATGGCCTTGTGGCCATCAGTAATTTCCTTGACCACTTTCGCAGGTGAGCCCATCACCAGAGAGTTATCGGGAATTTTCATGCCTTCCGGGACCAGGGAATTGGCACCGACAATACAGTTTTTACCGATAACCGCCTTGTTGAGCACCACCGCATTGATACCGATAAGGCTATTGTCCCCAATGGTACAGCCGTGCAGCATGACCTTGTGGCCGACCGTCACATCCCGACCGATCTTCATGGGAACACCGGGATCAACGTGCAGCACCGAGCCATCCTGAATGTTGGTGTTCTCACCGATTTCAATGACATCATTATCGGCACGCAGCACCGCGTTAAACCAGATGCTGGTATTGGCTTCCATGATGACCGAGCCGATTACAGTAGCGTTGTCGGCAATCCAGTGGCCCTCGCCACGCATCTCCAGCTGACGGCTGCCTATTTTATATATCATGTGCTGTCCTTACCGACCGGCAGTCCAGTGACATCAAACTGGATACCCGCATCGTAAACGTGATTGATCAATTCCAGGATCATGAAGGCCGTGAGCCCCCAGATTCGCTTGTCCTCATAGTAATAGCTGGGAATCCTGAACCGACGCCCGAAAAAGTCTATCGGGCTGGACAATTCCGGGGTCTCCTCCAGAAAAAAGCGCAGCGGCACCTGGAAGATTTGCTCAATTTCACCCGGCTCTGCCTGCAACGGTGCTTCGGGATGAACGATGCCGACAAACGGCGTGACTTTCATGCCATAGCGGGATGCCACAGGTGACAATTGCCCCAGTACATCCACATATCGGGACTCCAGGCCTACCTCTTCGTGGCTCTCTCTCAGCGCCGTCATGAGCAAATTTTTGTCGCCCGGATCCCGCTTGCCTCCTGGAAACGCCACTTCACCGGCGTGGGTCGGCATACTGCTGGAACGCACTGTCAGAATCACCCGAGGATCAGGGGCATCAACCAGCGGCATGAGTACTGCTGCCTCCGGGAGTGCCAGCGGCAATTCAGTGCGTTGGTAACCAGGCAAGCGCTGCCTGAGCAAATCGAGCACACGGCTCCCCTTCTGATGACAGATTCAAACGGTAGTTTGAACAGCAATTCCCGCTGCGGCAAGTCACCTTCTCCATCCGGCATCACCTCCGTGTTGTGGCGGCAAATCCATGGTGGGTCAATTTCCTACACCGGGAGGCTAACGCCCCCCACTCTCCCATTGCCCTTGCAACGCAGCGCTTGACCCCTGCTGCCCTGTTTCGCAGCAGAACTAATGCGATTCTTCGGCACGGCTGTATAGCACCGAAGTGTTAAATCGTGCACAGAAATTCAGCACCCATGGCGAATTTCGCCCCACTCTGAAACACGCAAGACTCCACCAGCAAGAAACACGATGCCGGGATGGCATCACGAAACCGACATGGCGCTCAGGGATGGCAACATGGGAACAAGGCAAGTCAAACGCCTTTTATCAGCATGCATGCTGCTACTGCTCAGTATGCAGTCCGCTGCCGGCGATCTGTCCCTGTTCAGCGAAATCCCTCTCGGTAACGAAGCCGACATTTCACAGCGGGGCGCCGATCTGGTTGCCCATATCCAGCAGTCTGGCACCAATCATGGGGCTGTTGAACAGCAAGGTAACAGTCATAACGCCCGCCTATTGCAAAACGGCTACGCCAATCAGGCTGATGTCATCCAGTACGGTTCACAACAGCAGGCCGACATCTCACAGCTCGGCTGGGAAAACCTGGCTGTCGTTGCGCAATACGGCATGGGCAATAGCGTCAAAATTGATCAGAACGGTTTGTACAACACCGCCATTGTGGAGCAGGTCGGGGAATACAACCGCGCCTATATCCAGCAATACGGAACAGGAAACCGTGCCGACATAACCCAAAACGGCACGGCAAACGGAATTTCGGTTTCCCAATACGGGGCCGGGATGAATGTCTCGATTCAGCAATGGGACTGACTTTGCAGCACTTTTTTTGCCTAGATAACGATGAGGAGAAATACTCATGAACGTAATGAAGCCCCTGGCCGTCGCCGTACTGGCCGCCATCACCAGCACCAGCTGGGCCGCCGGCAGCACTGCCACCACTAACCAGACCGGCAACGGCAACGCTGCCACGACGACCCAAAGTAACGTCAATGATGCTGTTGCTACCGTTGATCAGAACGGTGACAACAACAGCGCAGACGTGAGCCAGGCTAACAGCGCCAACATGATGACGGCCGATATCGATACCACCGGTAACGACAATATGGCCACCATCAACCAGGACGACAGCTGGTTCGCAACGGCGACCATCGAGCAGGTGGGCGACGCCAACGATGCCGATATCAACCAGATCGATATCTCTGACAACACCAACGGTTCCATTCAGCAAATTGGCGGCACATTCTCGTCCGTAGCAAGCATTGATCAGGATGCAGCGCTTTCCAGCGACGCCAGCATTGTGCAGAGCGCATCGACTGATGCCGATGCCAGTATCACCCAGACCAGTGGTGTTAACCTGCAAGCAGACATTACCCAGAACAATCTGATTGGTTCTGTGGCCACTGTCACCCAAACCAACATCAATAACACCGCGACAGTTCTGCAGGACGATAGCTGGTTCGCTACTGCAACCGTCGATCAGACCGGTGCAGACAACACTGCGGACATCAGCCAGGTTGCCATTTCTGATGGCGCTACCGCCACCATCCTGCAATCCGGTGACAATAACGACGGCAGCATCAGTCAGGACTTCTCCTGGTTGTCCAGCGCACTCATCGACCAAAGCGGTGTGAACGGCTTTGCTACTGTGATTCAGGATGAGTCCACCGAAAGTTCTGCCACGATCATGCAGTCTGGCGACAGCAATATTGCCGAAGTGGATCAGGGCCTGGGGGATCGTAACCTCGCGACCCTCACTCAATCGGGTCTTGCCAACTTTGGTCGTGTTGAACAGTCCGGCTCTGACAATGTTGGCGCGGTCACTCAGTCTGGTGACAACAACATTGGGGATATCGACCAGTGGGGTGGTAATGGTGAAGCGACCATTCTGCAGTCCAACTCTGGCAATGATGCCTACATCAACCAGACTGCACCTGCCGAGTATGGCATTGCCTCTATTGAGCAATCTGGTGCGGGTAACGTTGCCGACATTCTGCAGACAGGCCTGGGCACCGGCCTCGACCCGAACACCGCGTCCATTCTGCAGTCTTCTGATGTCAACGCCGCCAGCATCAGCCAGCACGGCGGTGCCGGTAACAACGCCTCAATTACACAAATGTAATTCGGCGTGAAGTAAAAAGGGGGCCACCCTATGTGGCCCCCTTTTTTTTACCATGACAACACCGTCCCTGGCACTGCAATGATCTTTTTCAACCTACATCAGGCCCTGAACACCATGGCAATTTGGCATTGATTACCCAGTCTCTTGTGTCAGCGAACAAGCTAAACTTGCACGTTGCCCTGGCTATTATCGGGCCGGATGGAAACCAGGAAAGGTATTGAAAAAATCACAGCCTGCGGACTGCACCCCAGGCATTGATGCGCCATAAAAGTCCTCGAGACCAACCCTTGGCGCTTACTATCCACTACGGGAGTGACGACCATGACGGTAGGCTATCGATTCAAACGCCCAGGCTTGCCCACTCTGCTCTTTCGCTCGGGTCTGGTGTTGCTGGGAGGAATATTTTTTAGTCCCGCGTACAGCAACCGTGCGGGCTCGCCGATGTGCACGATGGAAATACTCCATGAAAACCGAACGTCACTGCATCACTTTCAGCTATCCGTGACCTGCGAAACCATCGGCGAGCCGGTTTACTATGACATCGTGCTGGAAAAACAGGGACAGAGCGGCAAAAGCCGCTCCCGTCAAAGCGGCAAGATGCTTAGCCAAATACAACCACAGCGGGCAGGACAATTGAGCATCAATATCGCCAGCAACGACAAGATCAGGATTACTGCCGTCCTGCGTAACGAGGACGCAAGGGTTATCGCCGAGCGCAGCCAGATAGTGACAGCGCAATAAGGTTTTCGGTCAGGCTTTCCTATTGCTGTAATGCCAGGCTGTATTGCTGGATCACATCCGATTCCATATCCGCCGGGTTCTTCAGCTGCCAGTTACCTTCCACAACACCCTTGACGATCAAGTGGGCAACGGCCGCCTCAATCGCCAGCTTCACGCACTGCTGGACCGGTTCATTGGTTGTCACACCGGCTTCGGTTTCCAATAGCTCCTTAAAATCAATATAGCGATAGACACCGACCTGAAGCTCCTTGCTGTAGATCGTTTTTCGGGTAGAGACTGTGCTGATAATACGACCTGTACGCACATCCACTGCGCGCAGGTTTACGGTCACCTGATCAGCACGGTACTGCTCCGATGCGCCTACACCGAGATAGCGAGCACCCAGCCCGCCAGTTTTGATATTGGTTTCATAGGCAACAATCCCCCCCTGGAACAGGATATCAGAGGAAAAAAGGTCGGGAACATCGGCCACAGCCATACCGCTTTTCTGGCGCTTTTCCACCACCGCCCGCGCGATTTTTCGTTCGGTGAGCAGGTCCTGCAACCCCTCCCTTTCCAGCGTCAGAAACCACCCAGACCTGTTTAGTGCATCGATAAGAAAGGCCGCCGCCCCTTGTGTGACTGCAGTTGAGAAAGACGATGACGGTGCCGGCCGATATTGCCCGGTCAGGTCCCGAAAGCTGTATACCGAGGCCATAATTCGTCCCTTTGGCTCAGGCAGTTTTTCAAGATCCTCGGCAACTTCGGATTTTTCCACCAGCGCCGGCGACTCCGGCTCAAGGGGAGGAGTAACGCAGGCGGACAACAACGCAACCAGCACCAACGCGGTGCCGCCCTTGATGATTGTGAAATCCATATTCGTCCCTGAATACTAAAAGCTGTCCGGTACCAACCCATCCACTTCAATCTGGGTGATTTCCCCGGTATTGATGTCTTCGATGATGATCGAAAGGATGCCCTGGTTATCCACGATATTGATGGCAAAGTCTTCCGTGACAATGCTCCCTTCGTTCCCGGCACCCACGTCAGCCAGCAATTGGCTGAGCAAGCGTGACTGCAGCGAGGAAGTCAGGCGATCAAGATCAGAGGGGCGCTCGTAGGATGATGATGCCGCACTGGGATCCTTGTAATCATTTTGCGCCTGGGCATTGCCGAGCAAGTGGGAACCGTTCAGCGGGTTACCGCCGAAATTCGGGTTTACGGGTTGGTACACCAGCTCACTGGCAACGGCCGGCACACTTAGCGCCAGCAGTCCCAGCACTGTCATCTTTTTCATCAGTAGCCATCCTTGGCCAGATCCGGGTTATCTACCAGAGCATTCATCAATGTCAGACGCCTGACCTGCATCTCCACTGATTGCACCATCGACTGCACCCGGGCATCTTCCCAATTGGATGCGAAAGACAAGACAAAACGACTCAGCGTACTGTCTGCTCCCTTAATCGTGATAATGCTGCCGCTTCTGGCGGAGGGTTGCTCGAAAATACTGAGACTGAACGGCGTATCCGGATACAGATAATGCCGTTGATAGGCGAACTGCTGGTAGAACCGCTTACCGATAGGTGTCACTGTCTGGTCTACCACCACGCCCATCTCCTGTTCCAGATCTGAGGCGTGGCCTGCAGAGAAGGTCAGCAACAATCCCAGTAGCAGTATCTCGCACCAGGCATGCTGCCGGGCAGCCATTAGCGCCCTTCTTCTTCCAGGTGGTTTTCATGCACCCAGCGCATCACCCCTACCCGGTTCTTGACTCCAACCTTGCGGTACAGGCTCTGCAGGTGGGCCTTGACGGTATGGGTGCTCAGGCACAGGGCGTCGGCGATTTCGTTGTTGCTCATACCCCGCACCACATGGTCCAGCATCTGACGCTCCCGGCTGGTGAGGCTTTCAAACACATGACCACACCGGGTCGGTGTCTTGCGGTGGCGCACCAGATAATCCATGTAGTTACGAGGGAACCAGCTTCTTCCCTTGCACACCACATCGATGGCCTTGGAGATCAGAGTATCGTTATCTTGTTGATAGATAACACCTTTAACAACTGGCCAGTTCAACAGGAAAAATATATTGTCGCCACGGTCTGCATTGACCAGAATTACCCGGCACAATGGCATCCGTTCCTGGATACGCCCCAGCAATCTCTCGATTTCCGCCGAGGGAAAATCGAGAACGTTAATGAGAACCAGATCATCTTGAATCTGGTCGCAGAACAAGTCATCGCGGGTAATCGCAGTACAACTGACTCCCCGCTGAGTCTCGATAGACTTGGCGAGCAAACGGATAGCAAGGTTGTTACAGTGAGAGACAACCAGGTAGGTTTTACTGTCGTCACGCGTTCCCTGCGCCATCGAAGCGTCCATATCAATTCCCCTATTTCCCCTATTCACAGGCCAAAGACCTTAGTGAGGGTCGTTCCCTTCCAGATGGCCTCACGGCCAAAAAAACGAATTCACTTCAGCGTCGGAGCCTAGTCTAGGCCGAAGCACTCACTGCCGGCACTAATCCTTCTGGCTATTTTTAAAGATTGAAAAAATGTGACAGTGGTCACAAATTGGTCTGCATTTTTTTTATACTCCTTCTCGTAGATAATTGCACCCCCACGAATGAGGTATTGCCGTTATCATCTCGGGTACACTTAAGCGTCCCTTCCATAAAAGTGAGCTTTCATGCGTTTTTGTAGTCACTGCGGCAACCCGGATTTACATTTCAGTATCCCCGAAGGTGACAACCGCCCCCGCTATTGGTGCGATCAGTGCAACACCATCCACTACCAAAATCCCAAGATTGTGGTTGGCGCGGTACCGGTTTGGGAAGGCAAGGTCCTGCTTTGCAAACGAGATATCGAGCCGCGCAAAGGCTACTGGACACTACCCGCCGGCTTTATGGAGAACGGGGAAACCCTCCAGGAGGGCGCCATCCGCGAGACCTGGGAAGAAGCCTGCGCCACTGTGGCGATCAAGGACCTCTACACGGTATTCAATCTTCCACACATCAATCAGGTGTACGTATTCTTTCTCGGTGAGTTGGTCGAGGGAAAGTACGGGGTAGGCGAGGAAAGCAGCGATGCCGGCTTGTTTGCACTGGACGAGATTCCCTGGGATGAACTGGCCTTTCCCACGATTGGCCGTACCCTGCGCTTTTACATTGATGATCTGAAGGAAGACCGTTTCCCGGTGCGATGCCAGGATATTGCCCCGCTGAAGCGTCGCCCCAGCGAGGACTAAAGGCAGTTAATTTCCTGCCGTCAGGCCACTGCCAGGGGCAATGCTCCGGCAAGGAGCGCTACAGCGGCGGGATCAGGCGGGAAGCGGTTCCAGCTTCCACAGATCAATGGCGGGCTCTTCATAGGGGTGCGCCAGCCGTAAGGCACTAATCGCCGCCTGCAGACAGGCGGCGGTGACGATGGTTTCGACCCGGTATTCCTCGACTACCTCGACTTCCCCCTGCTGGCCCAGAAAAGGCTGGCTGCCATCAAGAGGGCGAAACTGACCGTGCCCCAATACCTGAAAGGCACAACAGTCGTAGTCACCAATGTGACCGGCTCCGGCCTGGAAGATCGCCTGCTTCACCTGCTCCACATGGCTCACCGGCACGTAGAAACACAGCTTGTAGGTCATCTCTTCCATGGTCACTCCTGTTATTGGGCGCGAATGGCAGCTTCCAGCTCTGCGTATTCCGGCTTGAGGGCATACTCGCCGTGGGCGGAGATCCAGATCCCTTCTGCGGCCACCGTTTGTTGGCCATTGACCCAGACCGAACCTTCGCAGAGCAGCTTGCGCCGGTCCAGTTTGATCAATCGGGCTTCGAAATCCACATCATGCTGAATGGGCGTTCCGGCCAGATAGCGGATATTGAGGGTGCCGGTCATGCCGATCTGCCGCACATAATCCTGTGTCTTGGCCATCAGCATATCCAGAGACAGGGCCAACACGCCACCGTGCACTCGCCCCGGCGGCCCCTGATAGACCATGCCAAAGTGGGCGCGCCCACGCACCGTGTCACCGTCGAGCCATAACTCCAGCGGCGGGGAGACCGGGGATGCCTTGCCGGAAAGGATCTCGAAATCCACCAGATCGGTAACGTCGTCGCCACTGCCCTGCCCCGCCAGCAGGCGCTGGGTAATCTCCATGTAATCCCGATTGCCGTACTGGGCCAGGTCATCGCGCATCTGGTTCACGTGTGCGATGTATTCGCGCAGTTTTGACTCCGGCGCATCCAGGCGCAGCACCTGCTCGTTCAGGTCCGCCAGCGCCTTGCCCAGGTCGCGATGCAACTGGGCCCGCGGCGTCGGTGCCGGCGTTTCTGCCACGCGGATATCCTTGAAGTGGTACCTTGGCTCACTCATGTGCTACCCCAAACTCTTGGGGGTCAACCACACCCCTTCTGCGTGCACAGTCTGCTGGTCTCCGTGCCAGATACTGCCTTCGATAAAGATCTTGCGCCCTTCCTGCCCGGTAATCCTTGCACGGCAGGTAATCGTGTCTTCAATGGGGGTCCCTGCCAGATAGCGGATATTCAACGTGCCGGTGACGCCCAGCCGGAAGGCGGCGTGCAGGGCCCGTGACAATACCGCGTCCAGAATCCAGGCGATCACCCCACCGTGCACCCGCCCCGGCGGGCCCTGGTATTGCTGCCCCAAACGCAGGGTACCTTCGACCCCCTCCTGGCCCTCTTGCACCCAGGTGACCTGGGGCGCAATCGGGTTGGCACCGCCACTGACCGGATCAAAATCCATCATGTGGTAAAGGTCTTCGATGGTGGCCGCCCCGGTAAACAGCTTGCGATTCGCCTGCTTGCTGTCGCGCCGTTCCGGCTCCCCCACCGTCGCCACCACGGCTTCCAGTTGCTCGGCCCAGTGCTGCAGGGTGGCTTGATCCACCTCGGCACGAATCACCCGCTCGGACAACGTACGCATGGCAGTACTGATACGCCGACGCAGAACAAAATCATCCGGCACAGGCTCGGTGCTGTAAGCCTTCTGCAATTCAAAAGGCCCGAAGGTTTTTTCGGTCATGAATAATTCAGTGAACAGTTAACAGTGAATAATGAACAGCGAAACACGGTTCAAACGATCGTTTGATTCTGAACATCGCCTCTCGCCGCCACAAGTTCATAAAAGGACATAAAAAAGGCGGAAATGGCCAAGCCATTTCCGCCTTTTTAGTTTCCAGCTGTCAACTGTCCACTATCAACTGTCAATTGCGCTTAACCGACCCACTTACGCGCGTTGGCAAACATTCGCAGCCAGGGGCCGTTTTCGTGGCCGCGCCAGTCGTCGGGGATCCAGCTGTTTTGCAGCACGCGGAACACCCGCTCCGGGTGCGGCATCATGATGGTGACGCGCCCGTCGGTGGTGGTAAAGCCGGTAACGCCCTGCGGGGAGCCGTTCGGGTTGGCCGGGTACTGCTCGGTGGCGTTGCCACGACCGTCCACGTAACGCAGCGCCACGAGTCGCTGCTCGAGGTTACGCTTCAGAGTCTCGTCCGCCAGCTCTACCCGTCCTTCGCCGTGGGCCACGGCAATCGGTATGCGGGTACCCGCCATATCCTTGAGCAGAATGGAGGGCGAATCCTGGATCTCCACCAGCGAGGTTCGTGCTTCAAACTGCTCGGACAGGTTGCGCACAAAGCGCGGCCAGTGTTCGGCACCGGGGATCAGGTCTTTCAGATGCGACAGCATCTGGCAGCCATTACATACCCCCAGTGCAAAGGTATCTTCGCGGAAGAAGAAACGGTTGAAGTCCTCGCGGAGGGATTCGTTGTACAGCACGGTCTTGGCCCAGCCGCCGCCGGCACCCAATACATCACCGTAGGAGAACCCGCCACAGGCCACCAGCCCCTTGAAATCTTCCAGCTTCACGCGGCCAGCCAGCAGATCGCTCATGTGCACATCAATGGCGTCAAAACCGACACGGTCGAAGGCCGCGGCCATCTCGGTCTGACCGTTAACCCCCTGCTCGCGCAAGATCGCCATTTGCGGGCGCGCGCCCGTGTTGATCATGGGCGCGGCCGGGTTCTCGGTCATATCGAAGGTCAGGCGCACGTTCAGGCCCGGGTTGTTGCTGTCCGGGATGGCATCAAATTCCTGACGGGCACAATCCGGGTTATCGCGCAGGGCCTGAATCCGGTAGCTGGTTTCCGCCCAGATGCGGTGCAGCTCCCGGCGCGGTGTCTCCAGCAGGATGCCACCGCCCAGACGCAGACGAATTACGTCGTCGCCATCGGGCTGCCCCAGACGGAACACGCATTGACTCAGACCGGCCTTGTCGAACCGCTGCACCACCTCATCGGCATGCTCGGCAGGCACCTGAATCACCGCCCCCAGCTCTTCCGCGAACAGTGCGGCCACCGCCTCCGGGCCATCGCCGGCGATGTGATCCAGGGTAATGTCCAGACCGGTGCGGCCCGCGAAGGCCATCTCGGTAAGGGTGGCGAACAGACCGCCGTCAGAGCGGTCGTGGTACGCCAGCAGTTTGCGTTCCGCCAGCAATTGCTGGGTCACCTCGAAGAAGGCAATCAGGTCTTTGGCATCGTCCAGATCCGGGGGAACATCCCCCACCTGACCGTACACCTGCGCCAAAGCCGAGCCCGCCAGACGGTTTTGGCCACGGCCCAGATCCAACAGCAACAGCTCGCTGTCCACTCCGGTCTTGAGTTCCGGGGTGACGGTCAGATCAATGTCGGTCACGGTGGAGAACGCCGAGATGATCAGCGACAAGGGCGAGGTAACGCTCTTGTCGATACCCTTCTCGTTCCACACGGTGCGCATGGACAGGGAGTCCTTGCCAACCGGGATGGCAATCCCCAGCTGCGGGCACAGTTCCATGCCCACGGTTTTCACGGTGTCGAACAGGGCCTGGTCTTCTCCCGGATGGCCGGCAGCAGCCATCCAGTTGGCAGACAAACGAATCTGCCCCAGGTCGCCAATGTGGGCACCACTAATGTTGGTGATGGCTTCCGCTACCGCCATGCGACCGGATGCAGCCGCATCCACCATGGCCACCGGGGTACGCTCGCCCATGGACATGGCTTCACCCAGGTTCTGGTTAAAGCCGGTCGCGGTAACCGCACAATCGGCCACCGGCACCTGCCAGGGGCCCACCATCTGGTCACGGTGAACCAGGCCGGTGATAGAACGGTCACCGATGGTGATCAGGAAACTCTTGGAGGCCACGGTGGGCAGGCGCAGCACCCGCTCGCCGGCCTCTTTCAGATCAATCCCTTCGGTGGTGAAGGTCTGACGCTGGAAGTCTTCACGGTCGAAACTGCGCTGCATCTTCGGTGGCTTGCCAAACAACAGATCCATGGGCAGATCCACCGGCGGCTTGCCGAAGTGCTCATCGCTGACGGTCAGGTGTTCTTCGTTGGTTGCTTCGCCCAGCACCGCGTAGGGCGTGCGCTCACGCTTGCAGATGGCATCGAAGCGGTCGATATCCGCAGGCATCACCGCCAGCACATAACGCTCCTGGGCTTCGTTACACCAGATCTCCACCGGGCTCATGCCAGGCTCGGAATTGGGGATGCGACGCAGCTCCAGCTGAGCGCCCATATCGTGGTCGTGGACCAGCTCGGGCAACGCATTGGACAAGCCGCCCGCCCCCACGTCATGGATGGACACAATCGGGTTGTCGTCACCCAGGGCCCAGCAGCGATCAATCACTTCCTGCACCCGACGTTCGATTTCCGGGTTATCCCGCTGTACAGAGGCGAAATCCAGCGCTTCATCCGACTGGCCGGACGCCATGGAACTGGCGGCACCGCCCCCCAGACCAATCAGCATGGCCGGGCCACCCAGCACAATAATCTTGGCCCCTTCGGTGATCGGGTTCTTTTCCACATGGCCGTCACGGATGTTGCCCATGCCGCCAGCGATCATGATCGGCTTGTGGTAGCCGCGGACTTCATCGCCATTCACCCCCGGCGCCTCGATTTCCAGGGTACGGAAATAGCCACACAGGTTGGGACGACCAAATTCATTATTGAAGGCCGCCCCGCCAATAGGCCCTTCGATCATGATATCCAGCGCCGAGGCAATCCGGCCCGGCTTGCCATAGGGCTGTTCCCAGGGCTGCTGGAAACCGGGAATATTCAGGTTCGACACGGAGAAACCGGTCATACCCGCCTTGGGCTTGGAACCACGACCGGTGGCACCTTCATCACGGATTTCACCGCCGGAGCCCGTAGCCGCCCCCGGGTGCGGGGCAATCGCGGTGGGGTGGTTGTGGGTTTCCACCTTCATCAACAGGTGCACCGGCTCGTTGACGAACTGGTAACGGGCACTGTCCGGGGCCGGGAAGAAACGATCGGCAACAGGACCGGCGACCACGGAAGCGTTGTCCTTGTAGGCACTCAACACGCCTTCGGGGGCATTGTTGTAGGTGTTGCGGATCATCCCGAACAGGCTCAGTTCCTGTTCCTCTCCGTCGATGGTCCAGTCCGCATTGAAGATCTTGTGACGACAGTGCTCGGAATTGGCCTGGGCGAACATCATCAACTCGGCATCCGCCGGGTTACGGCCCAGAGCGGTAAAACGCTCTACCAGATAATCGATTTCGTCATCTGCCAGCGCCAGACCCAGTTCGCTATTGGCCGTGGCGAGCGCGTTGCGGCCACCACCGATCACATCCACGGTGCTCAGCTCGCGGGGGGCATGGTGGGCAAACAGGGCTTCAGCATCGTTCAGCTCCGCCAGTACCACTTCTACCATGCGGTCATGCAGCGCCGCCGCCAGCGTCGCGCGGTCCCCTTCGCCGGCCAGACGGTATTCAATGCCGCGCTCGACACGCTCCACCTGGGTCAGGCCGGCGTTGTGGCAAATATCCGTGGCCTTGGACGACCAGGGCGAGATCGTGCCGGGGCGTGGCACCACCACGAAACGTTGGCCGTCCACGTCATCCTCTTCCAGGCTCGGGCCGTATTGCAGCAGCCCTTCCAGCACCTGCTGCTGAGCACCGTCCAGTGGCTCGTGCAATGCCACAAAGTGAACGAATCGGGCTGAAATAGCGGTAATCCCGGGCAGGGATTCCAGCAGTTTTTCCTTGCGAAATGCGGACAGGGCCGGGCTTCCGGAGAGGATCAGCATAGTGCGCCTTACTCTGATTGATCAGTGGGGGATGAAGTGGAGCCAAATTCAGGGCCGCAATGATACGGGATTTGCCTGCCTATCGCAGCCTTCATGGGGTGCAAATTTCCCCTAGCTCTGGATCCCTCCCCTGCCCCGCCCTCTCAGGGCTCACCCCTTCATAAGACGGTAGCAAATCACCTACGCCACTTGCCTGATAAGCAAATTCATGCTCTTTACCGGACTTTTAAAATTTGTGCAAAAAACCGGCTATTGTCCGACAAATGGTTACAGATCATGGGGTTGGCAATGCTAGAGTGCGCCCCAAGTTTCGTGATATAGATCACAGGTAGTGGGAGAAAGGCTCCCAACCGGTCGGCGGTAGGCAGTATCGACCTGTCTGGACAACCTGACAGAGGTACCACCCAAGATGACGGTATTCTTTCGACACAGTAAGCATTTGCTCGCCTCGCTGGCGCTATTCGGCGTGGTCGGGATGATGCTCGCCATGCGCCCCACCCCCTCCGCCATGGAGCGGGTGATGGATCGTGGTGAACTGGTCGTTATTACCCGTCCTTCCAACACCACCTACTATGAAGACCAGCACGGCGAAACCGGCATGGAATTCGAGCTTGCCAAAGGCTTTGCTGACAGCCTGGGGGTGAAACTCAAGGTGCTGGAGTCCGACGACCTCTCCTACATCCGTTACGCCATCCGTAAAGGCACTGCCGATATCGCCGCAGCAGGCCTGGTGGTGACCCCCGAGCGTACCGAAAGCCTGCGATTCACCACCCCTTATCAACAAGTCGATTCCCTGGTCGCCCGCCGCCTTGACAGTCCGCGCCTGCGCGGTCTGGCGGATATGGTCGGCTACACGGTGGCCGTGCCGGCAGGTTCAAGCCATGCCGAAATGTTGATCCAGGCCCAGCTGGAAACCCCGGAACTGGAATTCATTGAAGTAGAAGACGCCACACCGGAGCAATTGCTGGCACTGGTGGAAGATGGCGAGGTGGATTACACCCTGATCCACTCCAATTCCTATGCCCTGCAGCGAGCCTTGTGGCCAGACCTGATTGCCGACTACACCGTGGCCACTGACATGCCGCTGGCCTGGGCGTTCAATCCCAAGGATGACAAAAGCCTGTATCTGGCAGCCCAGCGCTTCCTGACCCAGGCCAAAGCCGATGGCACTACCGCCAAGCTGGAAGATCGTTTCTACGGGCATGTGGAGTACTTCAACCTGTACGCTGCCCGCAGCTTCATGCGTCACCTGGAAGAACGGCTGCCACGCTACGAAGAGCTGTTCCGCTCCGCTGCAGACGACAACGAATTCGACTGGCGCCTGCTGGCTGCCGTGGCCTATCAGGAGTCCTTGTGGGATCCGGGCGCCATCTCCCCGACCGGGGTGAAGGGCCTGATGATGCTGACCAATGATACCGCTCGGCAGATGGGCATCAGCGACCGTACCGACCCGGAACAAAGCATTCGTGCCGGCGCCGCTTACCTGCGCCGCGTACACGCCAAGATCCCGGACCGCATCCCGGAGCCCAGTCGTACCTGGATGGCGCTGGCGTCCTACAACGTGGGTTTCGGACATCTGGAAGATGCCCGTGTTCTTACCCAGCGCCAGGGCGGCGACCCGGACAACTGGCAGGATGTGAAACAGCGTCTGCCCATGCTCGCCAAACCTGCGTATGCAGAGCAGCTGAAATACGGCACCGCCCGTGGCGGTCAGGCTGTGGTCTACGTCCGCCATATCCGTCGTTACTACGACCTGTTGGTGTGGGCAGAAAACAGCCGTCGTCGTGATGATACCCGCGTGGCTCTTCACTAAGTTCGCGATCTGAAGGCCTCGATCTCTCCTTGGCTCAGTGATCACTGTTGTAGAGCCGGTGTGTTCCTAGAACAAACCGGGCTGATCGACCTGATCAGCCAACCCCAGCTCGGGCAGCTCCGGCACCTTCTCCCGCAATAATCCCTGCCATAACTGCACCAGTGACAAGGCCTGCCCGTTGTCCGGCATATGGATGAACATATAGGGCTTGCGGCCTTCGGCAATCCAGTTCGCCATTCGCGGTACCCACGGCGCCAGATACTCACGGTTTGCCTCCAGCTCCGGGTGCCCGATAAACCGCACGACTGGATTTGCCCTCGCCACTGGCAACACATGCACTGGCAACTTCGGCTTCTTGCGCTGGGCATCGCGAGTGCTTTCATCGACTGGGTCGGCCGCAAACAGGGGTCGGCTGTCAAAACATACCCGGGCCACCTCTCGCTCACGCAACCCCTGATTCAGGGCACGCTCTGCCTCCCCTTTTTCAAAAAAGGCCGGATGACGCATTTCCACAGTACAGGTCAGCGCATCCGGCAAGCGGTCCAGAAAGCCCCAAAGATTGGCAAGATGCTGAGGTCCAAAGGCGGCGGGCAACTGCAGCAGGAAAGGACCGAACACATCCTCCAAGGGCGCCAGCGTGGCCAGAAAGCGACGCACCTGCGGGTCGGTTCTGGCAAGCAGGGCATCGTGGCTGATCTCTCGCGGAAATTTGAACAGAAAGCGAAAACACTCCGGCACCTGCGATCGCCACACTTCACATTGGGCGGAGGTTGGCGTGGCGTAGAAGGTGGTGTTGCCTTCCACCGTGTTGAATACCCGGCTGTATTGCGCAAGCGATGATGGGCCCGCAGGCAAACGCCCCTGCCAGTCCGGGTGCTGCCATTGTGGACATCCCAGATAATACGGCAGGCTCAACATGCCCCCACCCCATAGAAGCCGGCGCCAGCCAGGGCCTCGCGCACGACCGCCACCCGTTCATTGTTCAGTTGTCGATAATCCGGATACGGACTCAGCAGCAGGCGACGGGATACATCCATTTTAAGCCGCCCCACCGCATCAATCGGTGTCGCCTTGTGTGCCAGCCCCTCGAAACGATGCAGGTTTTCCTTGCCCGCAATCCAGTGCCAACCTGCTGCCGGCAATAATTGGGGAGCAAAACATATGGCCGTCTGGGTAAACAGCGCATGATCACGATAACGACGCCAGTCACCCCCCTCCGGGCTTGCCACCTTGGCCAGCAGGTTGATGATCTTGCGCCAGTGATTGGAGTTCGCCTCAGTCACAGCCTGGGCCGTGGGAGTCTCCGCAAACGTCTCCAGACCCACGGGGCGATGGGGAAGATACAGAATCAGTCTGGCGGTGGCGGAGCCAAGGATGTCGCAGGAGGTCATGCCGCAGAGCCGGGAAAGGAAAACAGGAGCACCATTCTATCAGAATGGCCGGCTCGGCAAGTGCACCCCACGATAGCAACCCTCGCCCTTGCGCCATAAAAAAAGGGCCTGTCGCACGCGACAGGCCCTTCACATTTGGTACAACCGAGTGGATTCGAACCACCGACCCCCACCATGTCAAGGTGGTGCTCTAACCAACTGAGCTACGGTTGTATATTCCACAGGCCGTCTACAACGCCCTGAAGAGGGTGGCAATTCTATGCAGCTTGCCAGGTCAGGGCAACCCCTGAGCGCCACGTCATGATTTTTTTCGTCGTGAACCCCAGGCGGTCTCGATCTGCCGGGCCCGGGTGATCGACTCTTCAACCAACTCGGACTGGTGTTCGGCGAATTCGCGAATGATCTCCAACGCTGAGCGAACATCACGACGGAAGATGGTTTCCACCAGTGCCTTGAAGAACGACAGGCACTCTTTCACCTCATCGGCCTCCAGATGCAACGCCATGAAATAGGCACGCTGCATGGCCGGCTGCATATTGATCAGAATGTCTTCCACAAAGGGATTACGGGCATAAGGGTAGGCATGCTCGAGAAAACGGAAGCTGAGCGCAAAAAACTCATCCAGGTCCCGGTCTTCTGCGGCCACCTGAAGGCCATGCACCAGCTCGATAAAGGAATCCAGATCCTCTTCCCTTACCACCTTGATAGCTTTGCGGATCACCAACCCCAGCAGCACCTGCATGACCTCATAAAGGCTGCGCACGTGGCTCTCCGACATTTCTTTTACCACTGCCCCGCGACGCGGCAGGATATCGATCAGCTGACGACGCTGCAGAATCAGCAAGGCTTCACGGACCGACCCGCGGCTGACCTCCAGCTCACCCGCAACTCTCAGCTCTTGAATACGATCCCCGGCCAACATGTCACCGCGAATAATCTGGTCGGCAAGATGCTGGGCAATTTGCTCCGACAGGCTTTCCTTGGCTTTGAAGCTCACCGTGCCCCCACTACGTCTTGTTTAACAATCATGGCGTGATTGTCCGACTATAGTACAGGGCCGACTCACGACCAACCTTTTGTTTTCCCGTTATGCAGCTTGTTGAACCCGCCAGACATGCCCTTCCAACCAAAGCTGTCACATTGCCAACCGGTTCCCCTTTTTCACTGCCATTCACTGGTATTCGACAACTGATCCCTTAGGATGATTGGAGGTTGGATAGCCGTGTGGCGTTACACTCTTTAACCCCGCCCGGTTTCTGCTCACTTGGTGCCCCAGGGCGCAAAGACGGAATCACTGAATGACACCAGAACTCATTACCCGCTTGCCCCGCCTTGAGGCGTTATTTGATGCCCATATGGAACGCTTCGGGAAAGACCTCACGCCCTATCGCAACCACGTGTACCGCCTGATAAACCTGGTTGCTGCACAGCAAACATTGGATGCTGAGGCACGCGACAAACTTGCCGTCGCCGGTTTTTTCCACGATGCGGGTATTTGGCTTGCCGGTACCTTTGACTATCTAGGTCCGTCTGCCCGGCTCGCGGAGCACTATCTCGAGGAGCAGGGGCTTGCGCACTGGCAAGAGGAAATTGAGGCCATGATCGTCAATCATCACAAGATCAGCGGTTACTCATCCAGCTCAGGGCCTTCAGACAACGACAGACTGGTCGAGGCTTTTCGGCGCGCAGACTGGATCGACGTCAGTCTTGGCATGCTTCGCTTTGGCATTCCTTCTGCCCGTGTAAGGCTAATCAAGCGCGCCTTCCCCAATGCCGGCTTTCACCGCCTGCTATTCAAACTTGGCGGACAGCAGTTTCTTTCCCAACCTCTACGGCCACTTCCAATGCTGCGTCGCTGAAGCCCTTTCAGTTACCCACAGGATCTGTGGATAACTCTGTGAATAGAGTGTCAGGAACCGTTCTCAGTACCGGCATTCCCTGAGGTAACAACAAAATGATGAAAATTTGTCCATTTTGTTAAACCCTTTAAAATCAAAAGCTTAGAAGCCACCAATAAAAATCAAAGAGTTAGGGCACATCGTTCATTCTTAATATGAAAAATGGTTATTCGCTGTGCAAAACTCTTGCCCATTACAGGGGCAAGACACCAGTCAACGCTGGTCGGAGTGGGGAAATGCCAATCAAGCAGCGAGAAACAGCGCATTTCACGGCGGGCAGGGCCCTACACAGGGGCAGCAGGGCCGGGAGGTTTGGGGGCATCCAATATCAAGGGGCATGACCACCCGGGCTTTAGCGACGGAAGCTGTAACTCACCCCCAGAACCACGGCAGGCTCCACATCAAGATCGTAGCGATCACGCTCTTCATCCGTATCGCATGACCTCACGCCCCGGTATTCTCCACATTCAAGCGCTTCGAGCACACCCACTGCACCGCTCACGGTCCATCGGGAATACGGTTTGACCCACTGGTGACCCAGCTCAAACGCGACACCCAGGCGCTCGTAATGGCGCTCGCCGCCCAGATCGCCGCCCATCAGCCCCGTGTAGAAGCCGCTTTCGTCCATCATGCCGCGCTCCATTTTGTGCCTCCAGCCAACGACCCAGCGAAATTCCTCGGTATCAAGACCCGACGAATCCACATAGAAGGCAGGAAGGGCAAAGAAGCTGTTCTGAGTGGTGGCCCACTCCAGGTTAAGGCCAACCAGGCCATTGAGGTATCCAATGCCAATCAGGGCATCGTCTGCCTGCGCCTGGAAAGGCAGCATGGCAAGCAGGGACAGTAGCCAGCGACGCATGGCGAACTCCGGTTTTTGTTGTTATGTCAGGCAGCAGAGGTGTGGCCAATATTCTTCACACCCCGGAGCCGATTACAAGGCTGTTGCGCCCACCCGCACCGCCCGGCGGTGCGAGTAGCAGAAATCACAGCGGGATCTTATCAATTTCGTCAGCCGTGTTATCGATGGCACCATCGACCTTTTCCAGTGCCTCGTCAGCGGCATTCCCAACGACAGGAATGATCGAGAGCACGGCCCCGACTACAGAACCTGCAGCGCCCACAAGACGCATGGGAGTAGTCGCAATCTTGGTGAGAAAACAACCGCTCAGGGCGGCAGCCAGCACAGCAACCGCCGTGATTCGAAAAACCGCTTTCATGGTACGCTCCTTATTATTATCGCGTTCTCTTTATGGCGCTTTCAGTATTCGAACGTCATCCCCAGACGACGCCCCACTTCTTCGTAGGCTTCCACCACGCCCCCAAGGCCTTGGCGGAAACGGTCTTTGTCCAGTTTTTCACGGGTGTCTTTGTCCCACAAACGGCAGCCATCGGGGCTGAATTCATCGCCCAGCAGGACTTCCCCATTAAACACGCCGAATTCGAGTTTGTAATCCACCAACAGCATACCGCCATCCAGAAACAACTGCTTGAGCACCTCGTTGACCTTGAAGGTCAAGGCTTTCATCTGGGCAACCTGCTCATCGGTGGCCCAGCCAAAGCTGCGGATGTGGTAATCATTGACCATGGGATCCCCCAGGTCGTCATTCTTGAGGAAGAATTCGAAGGTGGGCGGGTTGAGCTCTTTGCCCTCTTCCACTCCCAAACGGCGACAGATAGAACCTGCCGATACATTTCGCACTACACACTCAACCGGAATCATGTCCAGTTTCTTGACCAGTGCCTCGGTCGGCGAGAGCAGCTTTTCAAAATGACAGGGAATACCAGCCGCTTTTAGCTTCTCCATGATGGCAGCATTGAACTGGTTGTTCACCGCGCCCTTGCGTGCCAACGCTTCTTTCTTCTTGCCGTCAAAAGCCGAGGTGTCATCACGAAACACCATTACCAGCCGGTCTCCATCATCTGTTGTGAAAACAGATTTGGCTTTGCCGGCATACAACTCGTCGCGTTTTTCCATGGAGAGACCTTTCACTCGGGTCAAAATCAAATTACCTGCAGCCAGTCGAACCCCTGGTTCTGACTGGCTACGCCAATACGTTCGTGGCCGGTGTCGAGCGCTGCCTGAATCTCGGCCAGCGCCAGAGTAGCCGTGTTGTTCTGTTCGCTCAGATGAGAGAGAACCAGATGCTGCAAACGGTCCGTGTTGGCCTGCCGCAGTAACGCCGCCGCCTGTGCATTGCTCAGATGCCCTAACATACCACCCACGCGCCGTTTCAACGAGGCAGGATACGGGCCGTTCGCCAACATGCCATAGTCATGGTTGCATTCCAGCAACAGGGCATCGCACTCACTGTATGCCTCCACAACATGAGGCGTGATGGAACCCAGATCAGTTAGCACTCCCAATGTGCGCTGCTGCCAACCAAAACGGTACTGGCAAGGCTCACGGGCATCATGAGGCACCAGAACTGGCAGCACTTCCAGCTCACCAATATGAAACACCCTGCCTGGACGTACTTCCTGCCACCGGGTATTGCGCAGGCTGGCGGGCTTGTCTTCTACCGCGCAGGCAGTTCCAAACGAGCTGTATACCTCGCATCCCGCCTGCCGCGCCACTGGGCCCACTCCGCGGATGTGGTCCCCGTGTTCATGGGTCACCAAAATCGCGCTTAGCTGCTCGAGCTCGAGCCCGCGAGCAGATAGTCGCGCCCGGGTTTCTTTCAAGGTGAAACCGCAATCCACCAATACCAGGGTATCCCCGGCCTCAATGAGGGTGGCGTTTCCCTTGCTCCCGCTTCCCAAAGAGGCAAACCGCATCAGCGTCTACCCTGGCAGGATTGCAGCCGCCGGGTTGGGGCAAGGGCTTCGTCCACGTTATTCCAGCTCTTCGTAAATACGCTCGAGAATGGCAGAGCCGGGGGTTTTGTCCACCAGTGCCGTGCCCTTTTCGTTAAGCACTGCAACCTGGATACCGTTGGTTGTATGGCTGAGCTTCAACTGCGCTTCCCGTGCACCCAGTTCATACCGGTCAGGTACGCGTAGAAAGAAAATGCCTACATCACGGTCACGATCGCTGACTTTGAAATCGGTTTCTTTCAACGCATCACTCACGTATTCCCATGCCCAGGCATAGCGAGTGGTCATCATGATAATGGGGTAACCGTTACCATCGCGCGCCAGAACGGCACGGATCGACTCCCCCTTGGGGATAGGAGTCGCGTCGTCCTTGTCGGCTTCATTGCCCAAGACCACCAGTTGGGGCGGCTTGGGAGGTACAAATTTGTCTTCATCTTTCTGGGCGCCAACCAAACGATCGTCCTGACGGGGCACGGGATACAGCGCTTGCTCACCGATAAAAACGTCGCCCTCCGGCACCTCAACAGGATCGGTCACTGCCGCATCCCGGTAAGCCAGACTGGTATCTGGCAACCAGCTACATCCCACCATCCCCGACAGGGCCAGCAGTGTCAGCGCCAGGCTTGCGCCCTTGCCACTTACAGGTAGTGCAATCGGTACTGCGTGCTTCATTTACCCTCCAGCAGCCCGCACTGACGCATGGTCTCACGCAGCCGCGGCTGGGCCGCCTCAGACAGCGTGACCAGTGGCAGCCGGATACCTGCATCAATGAGGCCCATTTCATAAAGTGCCCATTTCACCGGAATCGGATTGGCTTCGATAAACAGATCACGATGCAGGGGTTCAAGTTCCGCATTCAGGGCACGGGCCTTGTCAGCGTCCCCCGCCAGGGCGGCATCACACATGGCAGCCATCTTGGCAGGAGCCACGTTGGCAGTAACGGAAATGTCGCCGTGACCTCCCGCCAGGATGAAATCCATGGCGGTGGCGTCGTCACCGGAATAGAGCATGAAATCTTCGCCACAGCGTTCCCGGATTTCACGGGCCCGCTCCAGATTGCCGGTGGCTTCCTTGATGCCAATGATATTCGGCACCTTGCTCAGGCGCTCTACGGTTTCCGGTAGCATGTCGCACGCGGTACGACCAGGCACATTGTAGAGAATCTGCGGAATATCCACCGCCCGGGCCACCGCCAGATAATGCTGGTACAGACCTTCCTGGGGAGGCTTGTTGTAATAGGGTGTCACCAGCAGGCAGGCATCCGCGCCATCGCGCTTGGCATCACGGGTCAGGCGGATGGCTTCTTCGGTGTTGTTGGCCCCGGTCCCTGCGATCACAGGAATGCGACCCTTGGCCACCGCCACCACTTCGCGAACCACACTGTCATGCTCCTCGAAACCCAGGGTGGCAGACTCCCCGGTGGTGCCCACCGCGACAATCGCATGGGTGCCTTGCTCCACATGCCAGTCCACCAGCGAACGCAGGCGTTCCCAGTCCACTGAACCATCCGCGCGCATGGGGGTAACCAGCGCTACAATGCTACCGCGAATCATGCCTCTCTCCTGTTGGGCGCAACACAGGTGCGCAAAGCCGGAAAACCGCCGCATCGGCCCCGGCCAAAGGGTGAAGGGCGCTATGGTAAACGCCGACAGGGCCGGACGCCAGATGTGGCCGGTCAAACCCGCCTTTTCGCCAGCATCGACTCTCCCGAAGCGGCCGTCTACACTTTCCTGACCATAACTGTTCGGACCCTGGAAATTGCCTCCAGGCCACCGAAGGATTGATTGTACTGCCCATTACCGTCAGGGCAGCACCTTATAGTGAGGACAAGGACTACGCCATGGAACAGCTGATTGTGATCTCCGCCCTGGGTACAGACCGCCCCGGCATTGTGGAAGCCCTGTCCCGGGCAGTACTGGAGCGTAAAGGAAACATCCTTGATTCACGGATGACCGTGCTGGGGGGCGAATTTGCCGTGCTGATGCTGATCAGCGGCAGCAATGACACCCTGGATCAGCTGGAAGCCGACCAGCAGACGCTGACCGGGGAACTGGATCTGCTGATCACCCTCAAGCGCACCCGCCAGCGCGACACCCGTCCCAGTGCAGGTCGTCGATGTTG
>OBIY01000037.1_pt1 | contig 51471 bp, 48 predicted proteins | sample 1519841 | NCBI WGS metagenome assembly OBIY01 (sample SAMN03019774, study PRJEB22545) | beach sand metagenome | biome: beach; feature: sea beach; material: beach sand | place: USA: Municipal Pensacola Beach, FL | collected 2010-07-30 | depth 30-40 cm m
TTCAGCCCTTGCATTCTGTCGGCCTCCATTTCCATCACAAGTGGAAGACGATCTTTAGCAACAGTCTGGAAATAAGCGGTGTAATCACGGCCGGTGAAGGCATTTTCTCGCCCGCCATTACGGGCAATAATTTCAGAGAACTCTCCTGCCTTAAACCGTTCAGTACCTTTGAACATCATGTGCTCCAGCACATGCGAAATACCTGTGATTCCCCCGGTCTCATAACTACTGCCCACTTTGTACCACACCTGTTGCACAACGATGGGAGAGCGCGAGTCGACTTGTACCAGGACTTTCAATCCATTTTCGAGCTGATGTTCATGCACCTTGGCAGGCTCTGACGCCCCCGCCTGGGTGGCGAACAAGACCAGCAAGATCAACGTTATTTTTCTCAACATAATCTATCCTATACGTTTTTTAACCGCATACCTGCGTTAAAATAGGGGCTCATGAAATGAATCAAACTCGCAACAACCTGGTAAACATTGTATGAGCATATTCGGCTTCGGCAAGAAAAAGAAAGTTCCAGAGAAAAGCATTACGGAACCGTCATCCACAGAAGCGCTGGACCAAAAGTTAACAAAAACTCGCGCGCGCTTTCGGGATGGGTTGTTAAATTTCTTTTTAGGTAACAAACCCATCGATGAAAACTTGCTTGAAGAACTTGAAGACCAGCTGATTATGGCGGATGTAGGTTTTGATGCAACCCAGGAGGTCATCTCGACCTTGTCAAAAAGCATTGCCAGACAATCCGTATCGGACGCAGCGGCTCTTAATCACCAGTTACGCGAGCTTTTATCTAACATCCTAAAACCCTGCGAAGTCCCGCTGGAGATACCGGATACCGTCCGGCCTTATGTCATTCTGGTGGTGGGCGTGAATGGCGCCGGTAAAACCACAACGATCGGCAAATTGGCCAAGCGTCTCAAAGATCAAAATTGTCACGTCATGCTGGCTGCGGGAGACACGTTCCGGGCCGCGGCCATTGAACAACTGCAAAGTTGGGGAGCACGTAACCAGATTCCTGTCGTTGCACAACACTCTGGCGCCGACTCCGCTGCCGTCCTTTACGATGCTTTCGAGTCCGCCAAGGCAAAAAACATGGATGTACTGATTGCCGATACGGCGGGACGGTTGCATACCCAATCAGGGCTCATGGACGAATTAAAAAAGGTCAAGCGCATACTGGGCAAACTGGATCCCGAGGCGCCACATGAGATATTGATGGTGTTGGACGGCGGCACCGGCCAGAACGCGCTCAACCAAGCAATACAATTCAACGATGCGCTGGGACTCACCGGGCTAGCCATTACCAAGCTGGACGGGACGGCAAAAGGCGGGATTATTTTTTCAATCGCTAAAAAACTAGGGCTTCCCATTCGCTTTATTGGGGTGGGCGAAAAACTTGAAGATTTACGGACATTCGATGCGATCGAATTTGTTGACGCCCTTTTCAGTAGCCCCAAAAATTAATGGCATCCGATGATTTATTTTGAGCACGTGAGCAAGCGTTACGGCCAACAAAAGGATACGTTGACCGACGTTAATTTTCACTTACCCATGGGAGAAATGGCTTTTTTGACAGGGCACTCCGGCGCGGGTAAGAGCACACTGCTCAAGCTGATTACAGGGATTGAGTTCACTTCCCGTGGACAGGTGACCGTCAATGGGGCGAACTTATCCCGTATAAAAACGTCACAAGTGCCTGCACTCCGCCGACAAATGGGCATTGTTTTTCAAAATCACCAACTGCTGTATGACCGCAGTGTTTTTGATAATGTGGCGCTCCCCTTAAAAATTGCAGGCTATCACTTCTCCGAAATCGAACGGCGTGTACGGGCTGCGCTGGACAAAGTAGGCCTGCTGCGCAAAGAAAAAGTTAACCCCGTTACCCTGTCGGGCGGTGAGCAACAACGCGTAGGCATTGCCAGAGCTGTCGTCAATCGCCCCCTCTTATTACTCGCAGACGAGCCAACCGGGAACCTCGACCCTGAGCTTTCAAATGAAATTATGACCCTGTTTAGACAATTTAATGCGGTGGGAGTGACTGTGCTCATTGCCACACATGACCTTTCACTGATCCAACAGTTGAATTATCCCCGACTGACGCTGGAGCAAGGTCGGCTGATTCGTAACGAACTCGGTAGCGAGCGGCCTCAATGAGCCGACAACGTCAAAACCGGCGCAAGTCACATGCTCAACACTCGTCGAGTCGACTGCAAGCTTATCTGTCCCATCACCGCGAAGTGGCCGCCTTCAGCTTGGGAAAACTGCTCAAAGCACCCGTCGCCAGCTTTATGACCATCGCGGTAATTGGCATCGCCCTGGCCTTGCCCGGGGCCTTTTACCATTTCCTCAAAAACGCCCAGGCTGTCAGTCAATCCTGGGATGATTCTGCACAAATCTCTCTGTACCTCAGCCATGATACAAGCGATGAACAAGGGAAAGCGATCGCCGCCGCGTTGACGGGGAGAGCAGAAATCATCTCTACACGCTACATCAGCCAATCAGAGGCACTGGCCGAGTTCAAACAGCACTCAGGGTTTGGGGGCATACTGGACGCACTGAGCACGAACCCCTTGCCCGGTGTGATCATTGCCAAGCCCAATCTGAGTAGGCCCCGGTCGACACAACTGACTCACCTAATCAGCGAGCTTGAACGCATGCCGGCTGTCGAACTGGCTGTGTTTGATACCGAATGGGTGGCCCGCATGTATGCGATTCTGGATGTTGTTCAGTCTGTCATAGCCATTGTTGCTGGCCTGCTGTGTCTCGCGGTTCTGCTCGCGGTAGGTAACACCATTCGGCTGGATATTCTGGCGCGTAAGGAAGAAATTATTGTCATCAAACTCATTGGCGCCTCAGATGCTTTTGTCCGGCGTCCATTTCTTTATGGCGGGTTCTGGTACGGCTTGTTTGGAGGGCTCTTTGCCATTTTGCTTATCAGCCTCGCATTGATCCTGCTTGAGGGCCCGATTCAAACCCTGGCTAAGCTCTACAACAGTGAATTCAGCTTACGCATTCTATCGCCTGCTATGTTGCTGACATTGCTTGGCAGCAGTTCACTTTTGGGGCTACTCGGCGCATGGCTTGCTGTCAGTCGTCACTTGGCGCAAATTAAACCCAGCTGACAACCGCTCGTTAAATTACCGTATAGAATGAACTATTCCTGCCGTTAGCACTCTAATCGGCTGAGTGCTAAAATAGACGCGTAAAGCGATATAGTCACTTCGCACATTTAACTGTTAGGAGAGCCAAACGATGACGATGGCATTAACTGTTGCCCCAACTGTCAATCTTCCGTCAGCAACGGGAAACCTTGACCGTTACTTGCAAACCATTCGCACGATTGAGCTACTGAGTGAAGAAGAAGAGCAGCAACTGGCACGGCGACTCCGCGACCATGACGACATTGAGGCAGCCCAAAAACTGATCCTGGCACACTTACGGTTTGTTGTGCACATTGCCCGGAGTTACTCAGGATATGGCTTACCCATGAACGACATTGTTCAAGAAGGTAATATTGGCCTGATGAAGGCAGTAAAACGCTTTGATCCAGATGTCGGTGTCAGACTCATTTCGTTCGCCGTACACTGGATTCGCGCCGAAATCCATGAGTTTGTCATACGCAACTGGCGTATTGTTAAAGTTGCAACGACGAAAGCACAGCGTAAGTTGTTCTTTAAACTTCGCAGTGCTAAAAAAGAGCTCACCTGGTTCACAGCTGATGAAATCAAAGCGGTTGCAGAAGACCTAGGCGTGGAGCAAAAAACAGTGATTGAAATGGAATCCCGCATGAGTGGACAGGATACTTCGTTTGACCTCCCCGCCGGGAGCGATGACGAAGAAAGGCTGACTGCGCCAGCCAGCTGGCTGGCGCAAGAAAACGCGGACCCGGCCACCCTGGTTGAAGAAGAGAATCAGCTCTCTAACAACCATGAACACCTGGTTTCAGCCCTGGCCACACTCGATGAACGCAGCCAGGACATCGTGCAACGCCGATGGCTTGAGGACAACAAACCCACCCTTCACGAGTTAGCCGATGAATACAGCGTATCGGCCGAGCGTATTCGACAAATCGAAAAAAATGCGCTGAAAAAACTCCAAAAGGCAATGATTAAAAGTGCCTGATAACCCTGTTCAGGCCGCCTTAAGACAAGGCGGCCTTTTCCAACACAATAACTGACAAAAATCATGTTTCTCGAATACTCGGTCGTCAATGCCCTCTTGCTCACGGTCTCTGGTTACCTGTTAGGGTCCCTCTCTGCGGCCATCATCACCTGTAAGGTCTTATCACTACCCGACCCTCGCAGCACCGGATCAAACAATCCGGGTGCAACCAATGTACTTCGATTAGGTGGTAAAAAAGCAGCAGCTATTACTCTACTGGGCGACATGTCCAAAGGCTTAATTGCCGTTTTGCTTGCACGCCTACTGACAGAGGACAGTGTCTTAATTTATCTTGCCGGCCTTGGTGCCTTTTTAGGTCACTTATTTCCTGTTTTCTTTCACTTTAAAGGTGGAAAAGGCGTCGCAACCGCACTCGGCGTACTCATGGGCACATCATGGATTGTGGGCCTGCTGGCAATCGCTACCTGGCTGGCGATCGCCCTTACTTTTAGGATTTCTTCCCTGGCGGCATTGATAACATTTACGGTAACACCGTTTTATCTCTGGATGACGACAGCCAATGATGATTTTGTAGTGGGCAGCATTATAATCAGCATGCTGCTTTTTTGGCGGCATAAAGCTAATATCAGAAATCTGCTGCAAGGTACGGAAAGTAAAATTGGCCGTTAAGCCGGCGGCTGAAGCGACATCAGCGGCCATCGTGCGGATGCCCTAATTTCCAGGTTTTCCGACTGCCCAGCCGTCAATCTCAGGCAGCCTGCCAAGGCAATCATCGCTCCGTTGTCCGAACAAAACTCAAGACGCGGGAAAAAAACTTTAACCCCGCTCTCATCAGCCATTCGGATCATTGCCGCGCGCAACCGATTATTCGCCGCAACACCACCTGCAACAACCAACCGGTTCACTTGCGCAATTTCCAAAGCCCGTTGCGTTTTTGTGACCAGCGTTTCCACAACAGCTTCTTCAAAACCTCGGGCAATGTGTGATTTTTCTTGTTCCACCTGTTCGTCGGGTAACTTTTTATAGGCTGTAATAACACTGGTTTTCAGGCCACTGAAACTAAAGTCAAAACCCTCTCTGTTGAGCATAGGCCTTGGGAAACGGTAACGTTCAGGATCGCCTCTCTCGGCAATATGCGCCAACGCCGGCCCACCCGGGTATCCCAACCCCAGCAATTGCGCTGTTTTATCAAATGCCTCACCCACAGCATCATCAATACTTTCACCCAGTAAACTGTAGCGTCCAATCTCCTTCACGAGGACGATTTGTGTGTGACCACCAGAAACCAGCAAACAGAGAAAAGGAAAATCAGGGGATTCTTTTTCAAGCATGGGTGCCAGTAAATGCCCTTCCAGGTGATTTACTCCCAAGGCAGGGATCCCTAAACCCCAGGCAAAACTCCTCGCGACAGAAGCCCCCACCATGAGCGCACCGACCAGGCCCGGACCCGCTGTAAACGCTACGCCATCCAGTGATTTTTTATCGATATTTGCTTCACAAAGTGTTTGTTGGATCAAAGGTAGAATTTTTCGCACATGATCCCGAGACGCCAATTCGGGAACAACACCCCCGTATTCGCTGTGCATATTTGCCTGACTGTAAATACAATGGGCCCGTAAACCAAAATCTCCATCATAAACGGCAATTCCGGTTTCATCACATGAACTCTCAATTCCTAGTACCCGCATGCTTTTACACTCTCACTGACCTGCATCAAACCGTTAATTTCATGCCCATACTACCTTACCGGCAAAAAAACTAAAGCGGCAGGCAATAAAGTACTCGTTTTACAGTGCCGCTTACTATAAAATGCCCAGTTACCTATAATTTTTTTGAGGAGATATGATCAGACATGCCCCACGTTCGTGTAAAGGAAAATGAAGCATTTGAACAAGCCATGCGAAGATTTAAACGTGGTTGTGAAAAAGCAGGCATCATCACAGAATCACGCCGTCGTGAGTTCTATGAAAAACCCACATCTGAAAGAAAGCGTAAAGCTGCGGCGGCCGTAAAACGCTACCAAAAAAAGCTTTCCAAAGAGCAAGCAAGGCGCATCAAACTGTACTAAACCCATTATGAGCGCCACTTCCATCAAGTCCAGAATAACCACTGATACCAAGACCGCTATGAAAAGTGGCGACAAATCTCGGTTGGGCGTTATCCGCCTGATCAGTGCCGCCATTAAGCAACGGGAAGTGGACGAACGTGTAGAGCTTAATGATGAGCAAGTGATCACGGTACTGGATAAAATGTGTAAACAACGGCGCGAGTCTATCGAACAGTACGAGAAAGCGAATCGCGACGATCTTGCTCAACAGGAAGCCTTTGAACTTGGGGTCATCAAGTCTTATCTCCCTGCTGAGCTGACCGCGGAAGAACTCACAAAGCTCATCACAGAAGCGATTTCAGTGAACAATGCCAGTTCTATTCGAGATATGGGCAAAGTCATGGCCCACCTGAAACCCAAAATACAAGGTCGTGCAGACCTGGCGAAAGTCAGTCAACAAATAAAAGTTTTATTAAACAACCCCTGAATCATTAATCTGCACGTTCAACGGAAAGTTAGAGACCACCGAATCATCGGTATCGAGTAGTCTCGCGCGCACAATCAATGTACTATTAGTAACCCCTTATCACAGAAAGCTGCCAGTTATATAGGTTTGTTATGAGTAACGTTTTTCAATTCATCGACCTGGCTCGCCAGGACCCTGAAAAAAAACCAGCCGAGCACCGCATCCAGGAGTTTGGCGAAATCTATAAGCAATTTGATCCAAGCAGTGCAGCCATGCAATCGGCGCGTTGCCTTTCTTGCGGCAACCCCTATTGCGAGTGGAAGTGCCCTGTGCACAACTTCATTCCCCACTGGCTCAAGCTTGTTAGCGAAGGAAAGCTATTTGAAGCGGCCGAACTCTCTCACAAAACAAATTCCTTACCCGAAATGTGCGGCAGAGTTTGCCCCCAAGATCGCCTTTGCGAGGGAGCTTGTACGCTCAATGACGATTTTGGAGCCGTCACTATTGGCGCTGTCGAAAAGTACATCACAGACGAGGCCATCAAGCAGGGCTGGCGCCCAGACTTGTCTGATGTTGTCAAAACGGGAAAAAAGGTCGCTGTTGTTGGTTCCGGGCCTGCCGGACTCGGCTGCGCAGACATACTGATACGCAATGGTGTGGATGTCGACGTCTACGAGCGCCACCACGAAATTGGTGGACTGCTAACCTTTGGTATTCCCCCCTTCAAACTGGAAAAAGACATTGTTCGAATCCGGCGGAATATCATGGAAGGAATGGGCGTTCAATTCATCCTGAATACAGAAATCGGCCGTGACCTTCCTTTTGAGCAACTGCTTGATAATTATGACGCCGTCTTTTTAGGCATGGGCACTTATACCTCTATGAAAGGGGGGTTCCCGGGCGAAGACTTGCCCCATGTCTACGAGGCTTTGCCTTATCTCATCTCCAATATCAACGCAGTCGAAAACTGGTCAGGCACGACCATACCTCAGATTGATTTAAAAGATAAGCGCGTTGTCGTTCTTGGCGGCGGTGATACAGCTATGGACTGCAACCGGACGGCCATCCGACAAGGCGCGAAAATGGTCACATGCGCTTATCGCCGGGACGAAGAAAATATGCCGGGCTCAAAGCGTGAAGTCGTCAACGCCAAAGAAGAAGGTGTTGAGTTCTTATGGAATATGCAGCCTATTGAAATTGTCGTTGACGGCCAAGTTCATGGTGTGCGTGTCGTAAAAACAGAGTTAGGGCCACCTGACGCTCATGGTCGTCGTTCACCCAAGCCGGTTCCAGGCACTGAAGAAATTCTACTGGCAGATGCTGTCATCATTGCCTTCGGATTTAAACCCAGCCCGGCACCCTGGTTTGAGAAGCACGGCATCTCCATCAACCAAAGTGGGCTGATTCAAACCTCATCGGTAGAGGAACTCCCCTACCAAACCACGAATGCGAAAGTTTTTGCGGGAGGTGATATGGTAAGAGGCTCAGACCTCGTAGTCACAGCCGTATTCGAAGGCCGCCAAGCGGCTGAAAGTATTCTGGACTACCTTGACGTATAAGCGGATAGCCGTTTGTGATGACCAACTTAAAAAATGATCGTTTTCTTCGCGCACTCGCCCGCCAGCCGGTTGACCAAACACCGATCTGGATCATGCGACAAGCGGGGCGGTATTTACCCGAGTACAGAAATACGCGCGCCCGAGCCGGCGACTTTATGACGTTATGTCAAACCCCAGAGCTCGCTTGTGAGGTAACATTACAACCCCTAGAGCGCTATCCTCTGGATGCCGCTATTCTTTTCTCAGACATTTTGACCATCCCTGATGCCATGGGCTTAGGCCTCTATTTTGTTGAAGGCGAAGGGCCTCGCTTCCAGAAACGCATCGAAACAATACGAGACATTCAAAACCTGCCCATACCCGACCCTGAAGACGAACTGGTTTACGTTGTAAATGCGGTCCGCACCATTCGCCGCGAACTGAACGGCCGTGTGCCGTTAATTGGCTTTTCAGGCAGTCCTTGGACGCTTGCCACCTACATGATCGAAGGACAAAGCTCGCGGGACTTTGCCAGCGCCAAAGCACTGCTATTTGATCAGCCCAAGGCACTTCATCAATTGCTTGAAAAAATCACAGCCGCTGTCACCGAGTATCTGAACGCACAAATTCAGGCAGGCGCACAGGCTGTTATGATCTTCGATACCTGGGGCGGTGTACTCTCACCAGCTAATTACGAAGAATTTTCTCTCCGCTACATGCACGTGATCGTAGATAACCTTATTCAAGAAAACGAAGGTCGTCCGGTCCCTAATATTCTATTTACCAAAAATGGTGGGCAATGGCTGGAGTCAATGGCCGAGACAGGTTGCAGCGCACTGGGACTCGACTGGACAACAGACATCAGAAAGGCCCGAGAGCGTGTCGGGGATAAAGTCGCACTTCAAGGCAATCTTGACCCTTGTACCCTATACGCCTCTCACGAAACAATCCGTAAAGAAGCTCATAAAGTCCTGAAGAGTTTTGGCAATGGACCTGGGCACATTTTCAATCTTGGCCACGGTATTCACCAGCATATTGACCCTGAAAAAGTCGCTACCTTGGTTGATGCCGTCCATAGCTATCAACATACCTGAGCTCAACTCAAAGACAGCAATACAAGACTCAGCCCAATTACCCACCCTGACAAGGGCTTTCCTCTGCACAACATTAGTGCAAGAGAAAATCTACCCTACTTTCGTGCTTCGTAATTTTCCGCGTGACCCACGCACACGTATGTTCATACAGAAAATGAACATTCAAAGCCCTATGAGCCAGCTATTTTAATTTGACGCATTGAGCTAATATCCACTCTGACTATAGACTTTTATTTTTAAAAGAGTTGTTTAACCTTCCCCATAACGGGGATGGCGAAGCTTTCAGTCCAAACCACTGATTGGCAAGCAAACCCGTGATCCCTAGCACTTCATTACGAAAAATTATTTTCGGCGAGAATTTATTTCATCACTGAGACAGCTGGACAGAATGGTATTCTTAACCCATCAGAGCACAAATAGTGAGGGCTGTATTACCCTCGGGCTGATGTAATGCTAACAAACACCGACAAAGCATTTGTAATAAAGCACGACAAACTGTCATTCGGTATCCTCAAGGGTACGACTCCCATTCTTTATCTGATGTGTACGAGGGACTGTGAGGCTTACTTCATACACCAATCGACGGGTACAGGGTAGCCGTATCGTTGCAGACAGTGTTGTAGACAAAAGTTTTTCACCTCGGTATGAGGGTCATGGAGAAAAATGGAAAATCAAAGTAACTGGCACACATTAACCGTTGAAGATGCCTTTGACGCCTTAAGTGTCGATGCTCATGGTCTTTCGACGGATGAAGCCTTAGCGCGGCTCGAAAAATACGGTCCAAACCGCCTGCCCGCGCCCGCAAAACGCAGCGTTCTTATTCGCTTTTTCCTCCATTTTCACAATATTCTTATTTATGTTTTGCTGGGCTCTGCCGTCATCACAGCGGCACTTGGCCATTTTATCGACACCCTGGTAATCCTGGCAGTGGTTGTCGCCAATGGGATCATTGGCTTTATACAAGAAGGCAAGGCGGAAAAGGCAATGGACGCCATCCGCAAAATGCTTGCATTGAAGGCTTCTGTACTGCGTAGCGGAGAACGAAGGACGGTCGAAGGCGACAGCCTCGTCCCTGGTGATATTGTTTTGCTTGAAGCGGGCGATAAGGTGCCGGCGGACCTCCGCCTCCTGCGAGCCAGCGGACTTCAAATCCAAGAAGCCATACTGACAGGGGAGTCGGTTCCGGTAGAAAAACAGATCAAACCGGTTAAACCTGAAGCCCCGCTAGGGGATCGGGCTTGCATGGCTTTTAGCGGCACTTTAGTCGCCAACGGGCAAGGCCGAGGCGTAGTAGTCGCCACAGGGGCCAATACCGAAATTGGCAGGATCAGCGACATGCTCTCCACCGTCGAGACGCTCACCACACCGCTTGTCCGGCAAATGAATGCATTTGCAAAATGGCTAACCATTCTGATCCTTTTAATTGCATCGGCCTTGTTAATCTTTGGTTATTTTGTCCAACATTCTGAATTTTCTGAAATGTTCATGGCGGTTGTGGGCTTATCGGTGGCCGCTATACCAGAAGGATTACCGGCCGTTCTAACAATCACGCTGGCTGTCGGAGTGCAGGCTATGGCACAGCGTAATACCATTGTTCGGCGGTTACCGGCTATCGAAACGCTCGGTTCCGTTTCAGTGATATGTACGGACAAAACCGGAACATTGACCCGCAATGAGATGATGGTTGCCTCAGTGGTCACAAATGCGCATACCTTCTCATTAGGCGGCACCGGCTACGAGCCACGTGGAGCTATTAAGCTAGACAACACAGACGTGAGTATCTCTGAACATCGTATTCTTGAAGAGCTCGGTCGGTCAGCAGCCCTTTGCAACGACGCGTCTTTGCATGAACGAGACAGTGTTTGGCATGTCGAGGGTGACCCAATGGAAGGGGCGCTTCTTGCGCTTTCTGGCAAAGTGGGCATCGATACACGTAAGGAGCTCATCAACTGGACGCGAACGGATGCAATAGCGTTTGACGCTAAACACAGGTTCATGGCCACGTTGAACCACGATCACGAAGACCATGCATTCGTATCCGTTAAGGGGGCGCCGGAACAAATACTCTCAATGTGCAGTGAGCAGCGCACCCCAACAAATGACACCGAGCCACTCAGCACTGACTACTGGCTTGCCAGAGCCGAAAGTATCGCCGCACAAGGCCAGCGCGTTCTTGCCTTTGCGGTCAAGCCGTTCAATCCTAAACATACCGTGCTTGAGTTCTCAGACGTTGAAAAAGGCTTGATTTTGGTGGGTATGGTCGGGCTGATTGATCCCCCACGGCCAGAAGCCATTGAGGCGGTGAGCGAATGCCATCGTGCCGGTATCCGCGTCAAAATGATCACGGGAGACCACCGGGGAACGGCGGCGGCCATCGGTGAGCAAATTGGCCTGCAGAACCCCCACAAGGTTCTCACGGGCGCTGACCTGGATGGACTGGATGATGCGGGGTTGAGCGCCTGCATCCTTGATACCGATATATTTGCACGCACCAGCCCGGAACATAAGCTCCGGCTCGTAATGGCGCTGCAGGCACACGGCATGACCGTCGCGATGACGGGAGATGGCGTCAATGATGCACCTGCGCTTAAGCGCGCCGATGCTGGCATCGCAATGGGCCTCAAGGGGAGCGAGGCGGCCAAAGAAGCTGCAGAGCTTGTTCTGGCGGACGATAATTTCGCCTCGATTGCAGCGGCAGTACGAGAGGGGCGGACCGTCTATGACAATATCAAAAAAGTGATCAGTTGGACCTTGCCGACCAACGCAGGCGAGGCAATGACCATTATTGTTGCCTTACTCTTCGGGATGACCCTTCCGATTACGCCCGTACAAATTCTATGGGTCAATCTCATTACTGCAATCACACTGGGAATGGCGCTGGCCTTTGAACCAACAGAAGACAACACAATGCGGCGCCCGCCTCGGCAGAGGAACGAACCACTTCTGACCGCTGAGTTGGGGTGGCATATAATTTTTGTATCCGCCCTGTTTCTTGGCGGTGTATTCGGTATTTATGCCTATGCCATTGACCGCGGATACCCCGTCGATCTTGCTCGCACTATGGCTATGAACACACTCGTGGTCATGGAGATATTCCACCTCTTTTTTATTCGGAATATCTACGGGACATCACTCACATGGAAGGCCGTGCGCGGTACAAAGGTTGTCTGGACAACCGTTGTTGCCGTCACAGGTGCGCAGTTTATCATCACTTATTTCCCGCCGTTACAAGGGATATTCGGGACACAGCCCGTGTCATTTTTTGATGGTATCCTTATTATCTCTATTGGAGTTGCACTCTTTGCCATCATAGAAACTGAAAAGCAGCTTCGCCTCCGCTTGCGGCAGCTTCAGTCAGCGTAATCGGGCTCAACGCGAGCCAGAGCCGCACAAAAACACTCCGTAAAGCGAGGCTTCACCTAGCTGCTCTTTGGCTCGAGAGGGGTCCAATGCCTAGGAGGCGTGCTTAAGCGTCTGTCCAATACAGGTGGCTCGCCATTTAGAAAATAATAAAGGCCTGCCGAAAATTAATCTCTCAACTGAGAAAACACATAAAAGCACATATTATCTGGAGGAAAATTTACGATGAGGAAGAAAAGCGCACTTAATACAGCTATATGCCAGAAACTCGGTATTAGCTACCCTGTGATGCAAGCAGGCATGGGCTTGGTCGCAACAGGCCGGTTAGCCGGCGAAGTTTCCAAAGCAGGAGGGCTGGGCGTCATCGGTGCAGGCTATATGACACCCGACGAATTGCGCCACGAAATTCAAACAGTCAGGCAGATTACTGACAAACCTTTTGCAGTTGACATTCTATTTGGCAAGCCCCAAGTCGATAATGCTGAAGCGAGCGCTTATTCCGAGAATGTCCAAGCGCAAATTGATGTTTCACTAGCGGAAAAAGTCCCGATTTTAATCTCCGGCCTGGGCAGCCCGGCAGCCATCATTGAAGATGCGCATGCACGCGGGATTATTGTCATGTCGGTGATCGGCAACCTTCGCCAGGCGATAGCCCTGGAAAATGCGGGCGTTGATGTATTAATTGCCTCAGGCAGTGAAGGCGGTGGACATGTGGGTAATATTTCCACAGTGACTCTCGTCCCTGCCGTGGTCGACGCTGTCAAAGTCCCTGTGATTGCAGGAGGCGGTCTCGCCGATGGCCGGGGGCTTGTGGCTGCACTCGCACTCGGTGCGCAAGGTGTCTGGATGGGTACCCGCTTTATTGCAACCCCGGAAGCGAATGCTCATAAAAATTATGGCGAAAAGATTGTAGCCACCGACGTCGCCGGCACAATTGTGACACGCTGCCACAGTGGTAAAACAGCGCGCCTGATCAAAAATGAGTTCACTGCAGCCTGGGATGGCCGGGAGCATGAAATAGAGCCGTTTCCACTCCAGTTACAACACGTTGGTGGGCCTGCTTCTAGATCAGGTCGATTAGAGGGCGATGTTGAAAGCGGTTCTCTACCGGCTGGACAAGGCTCCGGCTTAATCCATTCGATCAAGGGCGCTGCACAAATAGTGACTGATGTTATTGACGAAGCAGAGGCGCTGCTCGACCAACTAACAGGCTCTCGATAATCCTCGTTCCTAATGTGTGTGCCGAGGCATATGAGCGCCTGCGGCACACACATTTCCTTTTGACCCGTTACTGATTTTCTTTGATGAACTTCGCTGAGTGCTCTTTGATGGTTTTCCAGACAAGTTCAGTATGCGCTGCTTCCCAATCTGTAATAGGCGCCCACTTTTCGCCATCCCATTCGGCAATACGGGTTTTACCCCCGCCTTGATGATCACTACTGGTGATGGTGACCGGCGCCATGACGCCATTGGCATCAAAGTCCCGGATCAACTCTAAGCCTTTTTTAAGTTTCTCCCCCGTTAAGGGTTCACCAAATTGGTTAAGTGCGAGCTTTGCTCCTTCAACCAGTATGCTCATTTCAGCAATACCGCCCATGTAGTAGACTGTGCCAACATTTTCCCGTGGGCCAGCACCTTTGCCTTCATCATACATTTTCAGAATTTCTTGGATAATCGGTATTTCTGTGCCCGTGGCCACCGCTTCAACTCGCTTCACACCTTTAGCTCGTTCATGACCAAAGGACTTCAAGTCCAAGCGACTGGCCCACACCACCGAAATATATTTTTCAATCGGAATACGATTACGTGTCATCTCAGTCAACGCAATATTGTGCAGGGATGATATGCTCCACGCAACGACATAATCCGGTTTAAATCGGCGAATACCGCTCCATACGCCGGACTGATCAGTGCCAGGCAAGGCTATGGGAAATAGCTTCAGCTCAAAGCCAAGTTGCTTTTGCAGCTCTTGTAAAACAGGTATCGGTTCTTGCCCAAAGGGGAAATCCAGATAGGTGAAGGCAATTTTCGTTTTTTTGATATCTTTCGTGTTGTTTTCAATATACTGGATAATATTAGCCGCCATTGCCCAATACGTAGGTGCTATTGGAAACGCATAGGGAAAAGCCTCGCCATCTGCGGCATCTGATCGTCCTGTCAACGTTTGCAGCAGCACATTTTTGTCTTTCATTGCTTTTGGCAAAACCGCTTTGGAGACCGGTGTACTAAAGTGCTCAAAGACAATAGCGCCCTCTCGCTTTTTGCGTTCATAGGCTTCAATACCACGCTGAGGCTCATTACCGTGGTCACTGTTCAGTATCTCGAGTTTATGACCATTAATCCCTCCTCTCGCATTCAGGTAGTTCCGGTAGTCTTCGATGGCCTGGGAAACGCTGGGGGTTGCGAAGACATAAGACTTTGTATAGTCCAACGTCAGTCCATATTTGATCGGTGGTTTTTCATCAGACACTGCAGTGCCTGAAAAAATTATCAAAATTGAAGCCAGTACAGCTAATGATTTTTTCATTCTCATCTCCATTACTTTTCATACATTAGATACATTGAGAAGCTACCTGTTGATCTGGCCAACCATACAACTGTGCCAATGTTGCCTCTGAAGCCGAATCCACAAATAAAACAGATTGGAAGTCTCCAACCTGTTTTATGACGATCAATCACTCTTCTGTGCTATTGACCGCTCTTATATTTTGCTGAGTGCTCTTTAATCACTCGCCAGACGAGGTCACTGTAAGCCGCATTCCAATCGCTTTGAGGTACCCATTCACTACCATCCCATTCAGCAATACGGGTTTTCCCCCCACCCTGGTGATCAGCTGGTGTAATGGTAATAGGCGCCATCAAGCCTTTGGCATCGAAGTCTTTGAGCGATTCTAACCCCATCTTCAGCTTTTCCGATGTTAAAGGTGCACCGTATTTTTCCAGGCCTAAGCGCATGCCTTCAACGACGGTAACCATCTCGGTAAAAGCCGCCATGTAATAGAGTAAGCCAACATTTTCACGCGGCCCTGATCCCTTACCGGCGTCATAAAGCGTCTTCAATATGTCCTGGACAATCGGGCTGTCTGTACCCGTCACCACACCTTCGACCCGCTTAACACCCTTAGCCTTTTCAAAGCCATATGATTTCAGGTCGTTCTTACTGATCCAAATCACAGAGATGTATTTATCAACCGGTATCCGGTTACGTTTCATCTCCGTCATGGCAATGTTATGTAACTGGGCAAAACTCCAGGAAATCACATAATCTGGCTTGAAACGGCGGATATTGCTCCAAACGCCGGACTGATCTGTTCCCGGCAATGAAATGGGGAAAAGCTTTAATTCAAAACCCAACTCTTCACTTAAGGCTTTGTAAATTGGGATAGGCTCCTGCCCGAAGGGGTAATCAAGGTATGTGAATGCAACTTTTGCTTTCTTGATATCTTTAACGTTATCGGCAATGTATTGGATGATGTTCGCCGCCATCGCCCAGTACGTCGGGCTTACTGGGAAAATATAAGGGAACACTTCGCCGTCCGCTGCGTCCGCACGCCCTGTTAACATTTGCATCATTACCACTTTGTCGTTCATTGCCTTTGGCAAAACGGCTTTTGAAACTGGCGTACTCAAGTGTTCAAATGCAATCGCACCTTCTCGCTTCTTGCGTTCGTAGGCTTCAATACCTCGCTGAGGCTCATTGCCATGATCACTATTAAGCAACTCAATCGGGTGCCCATCAATACCACCTTTCATATTCACATACTTCACATAATCTTCGATCGCCTGACCAAATGAAGGCGTTGCAAACACATAGGCTTTGGTGTAGTCCAATGTCAAACCGAACTTAATCGGCTCTTTTGCCGCAATCACGTTACCCGCAAAGGTAAGCAAAACGGTTGACATCAGTACAAGCAATTGTTTCTTGAACATCTTTATCCTCCTTACAAACTTACTTTATGAAAATTAGAAATTGATTTATCGTCTGGAGAACCCAAAAGGCCATACTAAAAAGTATTTTCGAATATTGTCGTATATTTTGGCCAACCCCAACGGCTCGAATAATAGAAAAAGCATGATCAAGCCACCGTACAGAATTAGGGGAATATGAGAAATCACTGACCTGGAAACACCAAAGTCATAGGCCTCTGCCAAGCCCGTTACCATATTATTGAGAAACAGGGGCGCGAGTAAGATAAATCCAGCACCAAAAAAACTGCCCAGCACACTGCCTAGCCCGCCTACAACCACCATCGCAAGAATTTGTATGGAGATATCAATCGAATACTGCTCTGGCGTCACCGCACCGAAAAAAGTAAAGGCTAATATGGCTCCGGTAACCCCGCCAAAAAAAGAACTGACTGCAAATGCAATGAGTTTGTAGTAATAGCTATTGACGCCAAGAACAGAGGCTGCGTAGTCTTTTTCCCGAACCGCAATGAGCGCTCTACCGAGCCCCGTACGTTTGACATTCAACATAAAAATGGTCACTACGGCGCACCAACCCAAAGCCAAGTAATAACGACCGATGTCTGTCGTAATTTCGAACCCGAGTAAAGCAGGAGTCGGTGTTTGCAAGGTTGCTTGTGTGCCACCACCGATCGCCGGCACATGTGTGAGCACCCAATCGACCAGGTATTGCACAGCCAGCGTACTGATTGCGAGGTAAAGGCCTTTAACTCTGAGCGCAGTAAAGCCGAAACCAACACCGATAATCATCGCTGTTGCACCACCAAGGATCAGTGCAAACTCAAAGGGGGCACCTAAGCGCATGGCATGAACCGAACTATAGGCACCAATGGCCATGACCGCCGCATAACCCAAGTGAATTTGCCCGGCGTACCCCATCAACAAATTCAGTGAAAGCGCTGCGGTACTCCAAATCACCCATGGCAATAAATAGGAGTTCAAATAAAGGCCCGACATTGCAAAAGGGGCCAATAAGGCCACCAGCAATACAGCAACCACTAACCACTTATCAAAAGGGATCGGGTAGAGTTTTTTTGTCTGGTCATAACTGGTATGACGAATTGCCGCTTGTCTATAAAACACGTTTATCTCCTACTGCTATATTCTTTCAATATCTTCACGACCAAACATACCGTGAGGACGAATCAGGATAGTCAGTAAGATCACCGAAGCGACAACCAGCTCCTTTGTGCCTCCCCCTACAATGTCATCCAAAAAGCCTGCAGCCAGATTTTCAGCAATTCCGAGCATGAATCCGGCCAGGATGGCACCGATGATGCTATCGAGCCCACCTAATATCGCCACAGCAACCGCTTTTAGGAGTAAAAGAGACAGCGTCCAGTCGACCCCTTGAATGGACCCCCATAGTGCTCCAGCGATGGCAGAGACAACAGCCGCCAGCCCCCAGGACAAGGCAATAGAACGTTCGACAGAAATGCCCACAGACCAGGCGGCAACGGGATCATCAGAGACCGCTCTGGAAACCACGCCAATCCGTGTCCGAAAAAAGTAGACAAATAATATCACCAGAAAAATAGCAATCACTCCGCCCAACAAATAGGAGGTGTTGATGAGCATATCCCCGATAAAAATCGAATCTGCCGGCAGGGTGAGCGGAATGATGGGAGATTCGCCCCCTCGATCCCATACAGCGGGGACAATCCCTCGCAGCAATATCTCTAAACCGAGCGTCAACATGATGATCATAATCAAGGGTTGGCCTGCCATTCGCCTCAGTGCAATCCGCTCAATGCCCATCCCGAAGAAAAACAGGATGACCATCGACAAGGGTATGACTAACCACATAGGTAAGCCGGCATCATATGCCAGTGCTAAGACGACATAGCCACCTGTCATCACCAATGCGCCCTGGGCCAAGTTCGCAACACCTGAGGCTTTGTAAATCAGTACAATGCCCAGTGCAACCAGTGAGTACATGAGTCCTGCATTTGCGCCATTGACTACCAACTCACCTATATACCACCAATCCAAATCCATACTATCCCCTCATCGTTACCTATTTAAATCTTTAATCGCAAGAATACGCTCGATCGAACCTGACTCACCCGTGTCATACGTGACTTGAGCACGCATCGTGACATCCAAATGACCGCCGTATAAAGCATCAATGATCGGCTGATAACGCTCTTCAACAACCTTGCGCCGCAACTTTCGTGTTCGTGTGATCTCACCATCGTCCGGGTCGAACTCTTTGTGTAAGTTCGCAAAACGTTTGATTTTAAGCGCCTCTGGCAAGACGTCATTGACGTGCTCAAGCGCTTTTTGTACCAGCTCCAGCACTTCCGGCTTCTGGGATAAATCGGCATAGGAGATGTAAGAAACGCCATGCTGTTCAGCCCAGTTACCAACAGAGTCCAAGTCAATGCAAACGAGCGCCGTGAGATAATCACGATCACGCCCAAAGACAGCAACATCCTTAATGATCGGGTCAAATTTGATCCGATTTTCAATATAGTTCGGGATGTAACGCTCGCCTGTAGCGGTATAAACAACTTCCGAAACCCGCCCCAGCACAACGAGATGACCATCCTCCTCAAGGTAGCCTGCATCACCTGTGTGCAACCAGCCATCTACCAATGTCTCGTTTGTGGCCTTTTCATTTCCTTGATAGCCATCGAAAACACTGTTGGAGCGCACCAGTATTTCACCTGATTCGCTGATTTTGACTTCGACACCCGGCAGCGGTTTTCCCACCGTATGCAGCCGGATCTCATCCGCCTGATGTGTCGATGTAAAAGCACTGCTTTCGGTTTGCCCATAAAGCTGCATTAATCGTATTCCCAAGGCCCGATAGAACAGGAAAGTATCCTCTCCCATGGCCTCGCCTCCAGTGAAGGCATTTTTGACACGGCTTAAACCAAAGTTATCTTTGATGGGGCCATACACCATGAACTCACCAATGGGCTTCAGCAGTTTTTGTATAACGGTGGGCTCTTCTGAATTAAAGCGCCGTTTTTCTCTCTCCAACGCTAAGCCCATGAAGAAGTTGTAGAGCCACTTTTTAATCGGCGTTGACTCCTGCATACGAACCTGCATTGTCGTGAGCATATTGTCCCAGCTGCGTGGGGCTGCCAGATAAAATGTGGGAGCAGCTTCTCTCATATCCCGCAAGACAGTTTCCTGGCCTTCAGGAATATTCACTGTGAACCTCAAGGCGATTGCCGCTGCAACTGTCAGGGCAAAATCCCCCACCCATGCCATGGGCAGATAGGCAATAATTTCTTCATTAAGCCGAAATCGCTCCCCTTCATAAGCGCTCAAAACACCTGAAAGAATTCTTCGATTTTGTATGACGATGGCTTTTGGTAAACCCGTTGTTCCTGAGGAGTGGAGATAGATTGCCGGGTCTTCGGGACGAGAACGGTTGATGATGGCGTCCAGGAGTTGATCATCTGCATCTAACCGTTGACGGCCTCGTTCGATCAACTCGTCATAACCCACCAGACCGGGGACTTGATATCCGCGCATGCCTCTCGGTTTTACGTAGATGATATGCTCGATTGTGCCAATTTCTTCACGTAAATCCAGCAGCTTATCAACTTGCTCCTGATCCTCTGCGATCACAAAACGCAACTGAGATAATTTGCAGAAATGCAGTACCTCATCAGGCGCTGCATCGGGGTAAACCGGCATTGCCTTGCCTCTCAGGGCTCCTGCGGCAATCATGGAGCAATACAGCTTCGGGCGGTTATCGCCCATGACCATAAGCGTATCGCCTGGCTGAAACCCGAGCGATTCTAACCCCGCTGCAAGGCAGGTTACGTTATCTAAATAATCTTGCCAGTTATACTCTTTCCATAATCCCAGCTCTTTCTCCCGGAACGCGATGCCCGTGCTGTGCTGCTTTGCGTTACGCGCTACCAGTTGAACCAAAGTGAGGTTAGCATCAGATAAGTCAGGTGAGGTGGATTCTACGGCTTGAACAGGGGAACTTGCAGATTGCATCTAATGAGAGCCTCCTAGATATGCTTCAATAACTCTTGGGTGTGTAATGACCTCTTTTGGGGAACCTTCGGCGAGCATTTCGCCGTAACTGAGCGCAACCATTCGGTCACAAATGCCTGTTACAACATCCATATGGTGCTCGATTAGAAAAACCGTCACCCCCATTTCATCGCGGGCATCCAGAATAAAGCGGGCCATGTATTCTTTTTCCTCCTGATTCATACCAGCCATCGGCTCGTCAAGAATCAAAAAGGTAGGTTCGGCAACGAGAGCCCGTGCGAGCTCTACCCGTTTTTGTAAGCCAATTGGAATCGTTTCGACAGGTTCATCTCGCGCACTTTGTAGTTGCAGAAAATCAATAATTTCTTCAACAAATTGACGATTAGCCACTTCTTCTTTCCGTGCCATCCACCAATAAAGTGCTGTACTTAAGACACCTGGTTTCATATGAACGTGCCGTCCAAGCAAGATATTGTCAAGGACACTCATACCTTTAAACAATGCCAGGTTCTGGAAAGTCCGCGCAATTCCTAAACGCGCGATGAGATAGGGTTTTATACCCGTAATGTCCTGGTGATTAAAAATCACTTTCCCAGCGTCCGGAGCGTAAAACCCGGTGATTGCATTCACCATCGTCGTCTTACCACTGCCATTGGGCCCTACCAAGCCAAAAATCTCGCCTTGTGAGACACTCAACGAAACACCGTTGAGTGCTTTTAGCCCGCCAAATGAACGATCTATTTGTTCACAAGAAAGTAATTTAGGTGACCCTGCTGACTCGGATATGTTCAAAACACACCTCCTCCAAATATATTTTTTATTTATCATGCCCAGCTTTTTTAGCTACTGAGTCTAATTGAGTATCAGCAAGCTAATACTAATCAAAGCTCCGCCTAAAAACCAAATTTATTTAAATATTAGGAAGATATAAAAACGTGGATGAATAAGAAAAAGCTTGAGTATTTATAGACATACCACTGTTTAAGAGAAGAAAAATACGAATGTAGGCAGACAACTAATTAAAATTATCTATCGTGCAAAAAGGTTCAACCAATAGTGATATATTGTGATGATACCCCGCTTTATCGTACAGAAACGAGACCCAACCAAAGCCAATGAGGCATTATTATCGATGGGAGGCACATAACGCTGATCGGAATACCACTGAAAAAAGATGCTCAGAGATCCCAGATAGTAGAAAATATTTATTATTGCGAGCCAGAGAAGAAATAAACTCGAGCGAATTGCTTTTAATCGATCCGTTTACCTCAAAAGGGATACCTAGACTTAGGTTAAAGAGTTTGTGATAGACCGAAAAAGGCAAGAGCATAGAATATACTCTTGCCAAAGGAAAATTTTAACTTTTAGTAATTATGATAACCAGCGCTTACGTCTTCGGTAATGTTTAACCTCATGAAAATTCGTCGCCTCGCCACCACCAAGGTAGAACTCTTGAATATCAGGATTGGATTTTAATTTTTCTGCAGTATCACTCATCACTACCCGACCATTCTCAATCATGTAAGCATGATCGACAATCTCAAGAGTCGCTGCGGCATTCTGCTCAACAACCAAAATACTCATGCCTTGCTCTTTGTTAATCTTTTTGAGAATGTCAAAAATTTCATGAACAAGAAACGGGGCCAGCCCTAAACTTGGTTCATCCAGCATCAAGAGCTTTGGCTGAGTCATCAGCGCCCGCCCGATTGCCAGCATTTGCTGCTCGCCGCCGGACAGGTAACCCGATTTGGAATCTCTGCGTTCAGCCAAGCGAGGGAAGTAGTTGTAAACCATTTCCTTTAATTGAGCTTGATTTGCACGAGGGTGAACTGCTGATGCAGCCGTTAGATTTTCATCACCGGTTAAGTTTTCGAATACACGCCGACCTTCCAAAACATGGGACAAACCCATTTTGACACGTTCAGCCGGCGGCATCTGTTTAATTTCCTTGCCCAAAAAAGTCACTTCTCCACGGGTTACCTCGCCACGTTCGCTCTTTAGCAAGCCGCTGATAGACTTTAATGTAGTGCTTTTACCTGCGCCGTTGGCGCCGAGGAGGGCAACCATACCCCCCTCAGGCACCACGACCGAAACACCTTTAATCGCAAGGAAAACACTATCGTAGATAACTTCTACATTGTTTAGCGTTAAAACATCCATTATTTATTTACCAGACTTAACGTACTCAGCTGAGTGCTTCTTGACTTCTTGCCAAACCAAGTCACTCTCTGCCACAAACCAGTCAGTTAAAGGCACCCACTTTTCACCATCCCATTCACTGATTCTGGTTTTACCATCACCACCGTGGTTGCTGCTACTCAGGTTGACCGGAGGCATGAGGCCATGGACATCAAACCCCTGGATGCTCTCCATTCCAGCTTTAACAGCGGCTGGCGTCAAAGGAAAAGAAGCGCCAGATTTAATTGCATTTCTCATACCTTCAAGCGCAATGGCATAAATCGCAACACCGGTGTTGTAGTAAGTAGCTCCAACATTGTCTACATCACCACTCCCTTTACCCTTAGCATACAGCTCATTCAAAATTTCCTGAATGATGACAGGTTCCCGGCCCGCAACAACAGGCTCAGAACGTTTTAAGCCTTTTGCACGCTCATGCCCGATGTTTTTCAGATCGACTTCATTAATCCAATTTACTGAAATGAACTTAGACATTGGGATTTTATTGCGTTTCATTTGCTTGGAAGCAATCACATGCAAGCCAGCAAAACTCCAGTGAACAACCCAGTCTGGCTTATAACGACGGATCCCTGTCCATGCAGAGGCTTGATCAGTACCCGGCAAAGGGTAGGGAAATAACTGAAGATCAAAACCTTTCTTCTCTGCTAATGCTTTTAAAATTGGAATAGGCTCTTGTCCAAAAGCGTAGTCCAGATACAAAAAAGCAACTTTTTTGCCCTTCGCATCACCACCGGCCTGATCTTCAATAAATTTGACGATATTGGCAGCCTGCCCCCAATAAGTTGGCGCCATGGGGAAAATCCAGTTGAACACGTCGCCATCAACCGCATCAGCCCGACCAACAAATGTCTGTAACATGGGGTTACCATCTTTCATTGCGCGGGGAAGAACGGCACGTGAAACAGGCGAGCTTAAAAAATCGAATAGTACATAGCCTTCGCGCTTGAACTTTTCGTAACCCTCAATCCCTCGCTGGGGTTCATTACCGTGATCACCCACGGTGTAAACAACAGGATGGCCTTCAACTCCGCCTTTGCTGTTTATCAGGTTGATGTAATCTGTTGCACCTTGCGCGATCTGTGGAGAAATAAAAGTATAAACTTTAGATAAATCATAAATCCCTGCAATTTTAATGGGCTCATCTGCGGCAAATGCCGGCTGCCCAATGACCAATGCGCACGCTGCACTGGCTAATAGTAACTTGACTCTTTTCAACATCACATTTACTCCCGTATTGTCGTTGTGGTTCAAACTCAGTAGATACTATCGCTTAGAATAACCAAATGGCCAGACCATCAAATACTTACGTATATTGTCATACACTTTGGCGAGCCCCAGCGGCTCGTACAATAAAAACCCGATAATGAGTATGCCATAAAACAAGTTAGGCAAGTGGGCAAGTGTTTCGATACCAATTTGCAGCCCCAGTAACTCACTCACATAAGCGACCAAAGTATTCAAAGCGCCTGGTAATAACAAGATAAACGCCGCACCGAAATAGCTCCCGATAATACTCCCCAGTCCACCAACAATCACCATTGCGAGAAGTTGAATGGAGACATTAACTGTGAACTGTTCGGGCGTCACCGCATGATAAAAACAAAAGACTAAAATCGCTCCAGAAACGCCGCCCATAAAAGAAGAAACGGCAAAGGCAACGGATTTAAAGTAAAAGCTATTTACGCCTAAAATTGAAGCGGCATAGTCTTTTTCCCTCACCGCAACAAGTGCTCGGCCAAAGCCAGTCCGCCGCATATTCAAAAGGAAAAGAGTAACCAGCAACAACCAGCCAAATGCAACATAATAGTATCCGACTTCACTGGTGATTTTGAAACCCAGCAGCGTCATATCAGGTGCCTGGAGTGTTGCAGAGGCACCGCCACCAATCGCGGGTACGTGGGTCAGCACCCAATCAACAACGAATTGCATCGCCAAAGTCGCCAGTGCTAGGTATAAGCCTTTTACCCGCATCGCCGCTGCACCAAAAATGACGCCAACGACCATAGACATCAAACCTGCCAGAATGAGCGCAATTTCAAAGGGAATACCCGCGAGCGTGGCGTGAATTGCGGTATAACCGCCAATACTCATAACGGCTGCGTACCCAAAGTGGAACTGCCCCGCCCAACCAATCAAAAGATTGAGTGAAAGGGCAGCACCCGCCCATATCATCCAAGGTAATAAATAACTCGTCAGTGCAAAGCTACCAAAAATAGCAGGCGCGAATATACCTAATGCAAGCATGGTATAAATGGACCACTTATCAAAAGGTATCGGAAATAGCGCACTGTCTGTCTTGTAATTCGAATGGTGAACACCTGCTTGTCGATAAAACACAACTAAACCCTCTCGATATCTTCACGACCAAACAGGCCATGAGGCCGAACTATGATGGTCAAAATAATAGCCCCTGCGACGACTAAGTCCTTGCTTCCGCCACCGACAAGTGGATCCAGAAAACCAGAAGCCATGCCTTCTAAAACACCTAATAAAACACCCGCAACTACCGCGCCCAACACACTATCTAGTCCACCAAGCACAGCCACGGCAATCCCTTTGAGTAGCAACAGCGCTAATGTGTAATCGACACCTTGGATAGCACCAAAGACAACCCCTGTAACGGCTGCTACGACCGCAGACATGGCCCAGGACAACCCCACGCCGTTTTCAACAGAAATACCTACAGACCAAGACGCAACCGGGTCATCCGAAATTGCCCGTAAAACAATACCTTTCCTAGTTTTGAAGAAATAAGTAAAGAAAGCCACGAGAATCAACGCAATGATGCCACCGGCGAGGTAGGTGAAGTCGATCAGCATACCTGCCACTTCAACCGCATCATCGGGAATACCGTAGCTTAAAGAGCGGTTTGTACCACCCCAAAGTGTCAGTGTCACTGCGTGGAAAAAGATATCCAAACCCAGCGTCAGCATTAGGATCATGACGATGGGTTGTCCAGCCATCCTTCTGAGAGTAAAGCGTTCAATACCTGTCCCTACACCAAACATAACGACCATGCCAAGAGGAATCGCCGCCCACATCGGGATACCCGCACCATCAAAAAAGGCCAGAACAATATAGGCACCGAGCATTGCTAATGCACCTTGGGCCAAATTAGGTACCGCGGATGACTTATAAATAAGCACAATACCCAACCCAATCAAACTGTACATCAGCCCAGATAAGGCACCATTAATGGCAAGCTCACCTGCAAAAATCCAGTCAAATCCCATCTTAAACCTCGCGTATGGACAAGTTACGTTCAATCGTACCGGTTTCACCCGTATCGTAAGTAATCTGAGCTTTCACAGTGACTTCTTTTTTATCACTGTAAAGTGCTTCAATAACGTCGGTATAACGTTCTTCAACCACTTTCCGGCGTAACTTACGTGTACGAGTTATTTCACCGTCATCCGGATCAAACTCCTTGTGCAGGTTACTAAATCTTTTTATCTGCAGTGGTTCAGGCAATGTTTCATTGACATGTGCAATCGCATCACGAACCAAATCATACACAGTCGGTTTTTGAGAAAGATCAGCATACGAAATATACGAAATGCCTTGAAGCTCGGCCCAGTTGCCCACCGCATCGATATCGATACACACCATGGCGCACAATTCATCCCGATCCCGTCCTAACACGGCAACATCTTTCACGTACGGGCTGAACTTAATTCTGTTTTCGATATAGTTCGGTATAAAGCGCTCCCCTTTCGCGGTATAAACCACTTCTGATAAACGCCCAAGCACAACAATGTGACCATCTTCCTCCAGATAGCCTGCATCACCTGTATGAAGCCACCCATCGACTAAGGTTTCTACAGTTGCTTTTTCATTTTCATAGTAACCTTCAAAGTTACTTTCAGACTTCAGCAGAAGCTCGCCCGACTCATCAATCTTAACTATGACACCTGGTAACGGCTTACCTGCGGTATGCAGTCTGACCTCATCTTTCGATTGCGTTGAGTTGAAAGCACTACTCTCTGTTTGGCCATAGAGCTGCCGGAGCGCCACCCCCAATGAACGATAGAACAAGAAGGTGTCTTCGCCCATGGCTTCACCGCCAGTATAGGCTGTACGGATCCGCGACAGACCCATCGCGTCTTTAATTGGGCCATACACAAAAAACTCACCCACTACCCGGTTAATTCGCTCCCATAGTGAGGGGGCTTGCCCTTCAAATCGTTTTTTCTCTACCTTGAATCCAAGGTCCATAAAGTAGTGGTAAACCGCTTTTTTGAACCTAGGTGCATCCTGCATACCGACTTGGATATTTGTGAGCATATTATCCCAGGACCGGGGAGCCGCCAGATAAAACGTCGGTGCAATTTCTCTCATATCACGCAGCAATGTCTCTTGCTGTTCAGGAATACAAAGCTGCCACTGTAGCGCGATCCCCGCTGCAACTGTGAATGCATAATCACCAATCCAGGCCATAGGCAAATAACCCATGATGACTTCATTTTTCTCCAGGCTACCACCTTGGAAACCATTTCTTACGCCCGCGAGCACGTTTCGGTGCTTAAGAATAACGCCTTTAGGTTTACCCGTCGTACCCGAAGAGTGGACAAATATTGCTGCATCACTCGGTTGAGCGCGGGTCACTAGATCGTCATACAGGGCGGGGTTGGCTTGAATAGCTTGCTGCCCCTTTTCAATCACCTCTGCATAAGACACGAGACCCGGCGCAGAATAAGCAGCCAGGCCACGAGGGTCGGAGTAGATAATGTACTCCAGTGTCCCAATTTCTTCGCGTAAATCAAGTAGCTTATCAACTTGTTCCTGGTCTTCGACGAACGCATAACGAACACGACTTTCATGAGCGAAACTCAATACTTCTTGTGGGTTCGCATCTGGATAAGCTGGCATCGGGCTACCGCGCAAGGCAGAAACACCCACTGTGCCAAAATAGAGGTCAGGACGGTTATCACCAATCAGCAGCAGCGCCTCTTCAGCCTGAAACCCTAAGACCTCAAGGCCAGCGGCAAAATAGATCGAGTTATCCAGATAATCCTGCCAAGTATATTCTTGCCATATACCGAAATCCTTTTCTTTAACAGCAACCTGGCTACCTATTTCTTTGGCATTCCGAGCCAACAACCCAACGACTGTCGTATCGTTGGAAAAGTCTGCTTGCCGAAGAGCCGTCCCTTCGGCCATTTTTACTTGCTGTGTCATATTAGTGAGCCCCCCCCAGGTACGCCTCGACTACCCGTGGGTGTGCAATCACATCTTTTGGGACGCCGTCAGCCAAGAGCTCACCATAACTTAATGCCACCATCCTGTCACAAATGCCGGTGACAACATCCATGTGATGCTCAATCAAGAAAATGGTCATACCCATTTCATCTCGCGCATCCAAGACAAACCTGGCCATGTATTCTTTTTCTTCCTGGTTCATCCCGGCCATGGGTTCGTCGAGCACGAGAAAACTTGGCTCGGCAACAAGCGCACGCGCCAACTCGACACGTTTTTGTAAGCCGAGAGGAATCGTCTCAACTGGCTCATCTCGTGCGCTTTGCAATTGCAAAAAGTCAATCACTTCTTCAACAATTTTACGATTCTTTACTTCATGCTTGCGGGCAACCCACCAGTACAGAGCCGTACCGAAAACACTGGGTTTCATGTGAATGTGGCGACCTAATAAGATGTTATCTAGGACGCTCATTCCCTTGAAGAGTGCAAGGTTTTGAAAGGTTCTCGCCACACCCAACTTGGCTATCAAGTGCGGTTTTCGGCCGGTAATATCTTCGCCGTTCAGGATTATTTTCCCGCTTTGTGGAGGATAAAAGCCTGTAATGGCATTGACCATAGTTGTTTTCCCGCTGCCATTGGGTCCTACTAAGCCAAAAATCTCCCCTCTGTTTACATGAATAGAGATATTGCTCAATGCTTTCAAACCACCGAAATAGCGTTCAATATTATCGCAGATCAACAACTTATCATCTGCTTTTTGCACCGCCGCACCCGTCAAAATACATCCCTCTTTAATTAAAGATTTTACAAGTTTGTTCTCATGTATGATGCTCAAAGAAAGCGTCTGCACATGAGGCACTGATGTTTTGTATGCCTAAGAGGCATGTGAGTCGCTCTACTGAGATTCACAGAGAAGCTTAGAAAAGCAAAAAACAAATTCCTCACAATGTGGCCCGGAAGGCTATCGTTTTATCCGCATCGATGCAAGCAGCCAGAAACAGCGAGTGATGAACGCCAAGGGCACAGAGCCCCCGTAAAGCTCTACATAAGTCGTGAATTTTATTAGGGTAATGTTGCTTTATGCGAAGAGAGCGATTTAGACTTCTTCAGGGAAGTGGGCGGGCGATGTGGAGAACAATCATTAGCGGAGGCAATATTAAAAAGTTATTTTTTTAAAAGGATCAACCATTCACAGGTTTCATGACAACTATAAATTATGGAGACAATGACTATGCGATTTGGCAGTGTCAACTATGAAAAAAAAGGCAAAATTGCCATCCTGACCCTTGATGAACCATCAAAACTCAATGCTCTGAGCGCCGGGATCCGACAAGGCATCAGAGAAGGTGTAAAGGCCGCAGAGGAAGATGACGAGGTCCGGGTCATCATTTTTACCGGCGGATCGGGGCGCGCTTTCTGTGCCGGCGCTGATATAAGCGGGTTTGACTTCTCACCCGAAGCGACTCAAAAATTCATGGACGATGTGTTAGGCGTACTCGCCATTGGCGAGACATGCGCTAAACCGGTTATTTCGGCCGTCAATGGGTTAGCCTTGGGCGGTGGTTTCGAGTTAGCGATCGGCAGTGATATTGTCATAGCTTCTGACAAAGCCAAATTTGGCGTACCAGAAGTTGACTTGGGGCTACTACCCGGCTTTGCGATCGTACGCTTAAAAGAAATCGTAGGTCGTCAAAAAGCGAAAGAGCTCTCACTGACTGGCGAACCTATTTCAGCAGAAGAAGCTGTCAGACTGCGTATTGCGACCCGGGTTGTCCCACATGATGACCTCATGAAAGAAACAATGGCACTGGCTGAAAAAATTGCCTCCAAACCACGCTTAACAGTGGCGCTTGGCAAAGCGGCCTACAACCGCGGCTTAGGTGGAGAAGAAATGGCATATGCAAAAGCGGCCATGCCGTTCCTGTTTGCGACAGAAGATACCCGAGAAGGCGTAACAGCATTTTTAGAAAAGCGTAAACCTGTCTTTAAAGATTAGTCAGATGTAAATATTAACTTCTGTGACCCCGGTGAAGGTACCGCCGGGATCACATCTGTTTTTAGCGTTCAATCCACCAATTCGCTTTACGTTTTTCAAAGAATGCATTCATGCCTTCAATGGCATCCTCGGTTTCCCAGGCATCTGCAATGCAATTCGCCGTGTAGTCCTGCGTCTGATCCCAAGGTGTTTTAGACACAAACTCAATCAACTTTTTAGTTGCGGCAATCGCAACAGGTGATGCTCGGAGGTACTTGGCAATCTGGTTTTCGACAGCATCATCCAGTTCTTCAGGATTTACAGCTTCGTTGAGCAGCCCAACAGCAACAGCCTCATCCATTTCAAGCGGCACGCCGTTGAGCATGGTGGCTTTGGCATTTCGCAACCCCATGCGCCTAACAAGGTAAGGTGCAATATTCGCAGGCACCAGCCCAATCCGCACTTCGCTCACACTCATTTTTCCATTACGTGAACCAAACGCATAATCACAAATCGAGGTTAAACCTGTTCCGCCCCCAAACGCATCCCCGTTGATACGGCCAACAATTGGCATGGTCAATTGCTCAAGATCAACAAACAAATGGGCAAGTTCTAAACCACCGGCAACACGCTCCTCGCGCGTTTGTTGTTTCATAGAGGTCATCCAGCGGAAATCACCACCCGCGCAAAAAGCAGAACCCGCACCCGTCAGCACGAGTACGCGAATACTGTCATTGGCCCCGATTTTTTTAACCGCGTCGCGCAGTTCTGTCACCACCCGATCGTTCAGCGCATTACGTACATCAGGTCGGTTTAGCATCAGCGTACAAATGCCGTGCTGATCAATATCCACTTTCAGGAATTCGTAGTTCATATATCCTCCTTAAAAAATAAAGTTTTAATCAGTGAATTTTTTTGATTATAAGGGTTATACTCGCCCAGGCACCAAATAAGTGACCGCAAACAATGCCGTTGCTACTACAACGATTGACGGCCCTGCGGCCAGATCCCAAAGTAAACCCGCACCTAACCCGCCGCATATCGATAGTGCCGCAAAAATCACTGCGCCAACCACCATCATTTCAGGTGTGCGGGACAATTTACGCGCCGCCGCGGATGGAATAATCAATAGAGATGTTACCAACAGAATACCAACGGCTTTCATTGATAGGGCCACTGTGAGTGCAACCAGGAAAGTAAACAAAAGTGTCACCAGTGTTCGGTTCACTCCTTCGACAGCTGCCAATTCCTCACTGATGGTCATCAGCAATAAAGGTCGCCATAAAAACAGTAATACACCCAGACTCACAAGACTACCCAGTGCGATCACAGCAAGGTCTTGCTTCCCAACTGTTAAAATGTCCCCAAACAAATAAGCGAACAAGTCAATGCGCAGCGTTTCTTGCGACGACAATACAACAAGACCCAGCGCCAAACTCCCGTGTGCAATAATGCCCAGCAAGGTATCTGTCGCCAACTGCCTGCGACGTTGCATGGCAATTAACACACCGCCTGCCGCCACACCTACGGCGAGCACACCAAGAACGGGCTGTATTCCGAGTAAAAAACCAAGCGCAAGGCCTAACAAGGCCGAATGGGATAACGTTTCTCCGAAATAAGCCATACGTCGCCAAACGATGAAGCACCCTATTGGCGCCGCAGTCACTGCAATGAGCAAACCTCCCATAAGCGCTCGGACAAGAAAGTGATCCAACGACCATTCCATCATGGTTTTGGCCCAATGACGTTGCCATGTAAATCGTGGTGATGGTCATGATGGTGGTTATAAATCGCAAAGTTATGCTTGGAGCTACCGAAAAGGCGCTGATACTCGGGATGCAGCGCGACAGACTCCGGTTGGCCGCTGCAGCATACATGATGATTCAAGCAAATCACCCGGTCTGTAGCAGACATGACAAAATGAAGGTCGTGTGAAACCATAAGCACCGCACAGTTCCATGCATTTTTGATCTCACCGATCAAATGGTAAAGTTCCGATTGCCCTTGAAAATCAACGCCTTGGGCTGGTTCATCCAAAACCATCAAGCTTGGCTGCTTTAACAATGCCCGTGCCAGTAAAATGCGTTGCATCTCTCCACCTGACACATGGTGGATCTGCCGATTTAAGAGTTTCTCGATACCCACTGTGTGCACAACATCAGTGAACTTTTTAGCAGTACCGGAACCTAGCGAGAGAAATCGGGCGACCGATAAAGGCATGGTGTAATCCACCGCCAACTTTTGTGGGACATAACCAATGTGCAGATCCGGCGCACGCCAAACCGACCCAAGATTGGGTTTTAACAGCCCCATTAAGACGTGAATTAATGTCGTTTTGCCAGAGCCATTAGGGCCAATCAGGGTGACCACCTCGCCTTCCGAAACCGTCAAGTTAACCTGTTCCAATACGGCCTCATTCGCAAACCGAACAGACACACCTTCACAAGTAATTAAAGCGCTCAAGGTTGCTCCCTCTCGCTCTGACGACGACAAGGCAGGCAGAGGCAGTTCACTTCAACCAATGCTTCCTCCAAAGAAAATTGATTTTTATCGGCCAGTTCGGTCAACGTATCTCGGACATTCTCCCCCAAAAGTTCCACCGTTTTTTTACAGCGCTTGCAAACTAAAAACACGCCCATATGCCGAGCACCTAAATGCATACACGCCACATAATTATTTTGCGTCGCCAAGCGATGAATAAACCCTTGTTCCAGCAAAAAGTCGAGCGCACGGTAAACAGTAGGCGGAGCAGGCTTGTGGCCTTCCTCGACTAGTTCATCCAAGAGCTGATAAGCGCTAACCGGGTGTTTGTGCTTCACCAGCATCTCGAGCACCCGCCTGCGGACAGGTGTTAACCGTAAAGACCGTGCCTGACACTCCTGTTCTGCGTACGCCAGTATTCGACTAAGCGTGTTGGAGGGTTGCTTATCCATTCAGTGCTTTTACACTCGTCTTAAACGTTATATCATAACATACGATATAGTATGGAACGCACTGCATGCAGCCCCCCTTTCGAATCATTCTTCTATTAATCATTGTTTTACTCTCACATCAGCCGGCTATCGCAGACCTGCGCGTCAGCGTGACGATCAAACCACTACAGGCCATTGTTACCGCGCTGATGGATGGGCTGCCTCCTCCCACCCAACTCGTGCGGGATGGTGAATCCCCCCATCATGCACAACTACGACCATCAACACTGTCACAACTCTCACACTCACAGCTTGTTGTAAGAGTCAGTCCCGGGCTTGAGGGCCTGCTCAGTAAGGCCATTAACAACTTGCAAGACCAAGTGCCCGTTATCACCTTTTCCCAACTTAACGATGTGAATATTCTCCCCGCGCGTGCCATCAGTTCGCATGGAAATCACACACATGAGACACATTCGGCCACTACGTCGCTAAAGGATGGCCAACATCATGACCCACACCTTTGGTTGGATACTAATAATGTACGCATCCTGGCACACGAAGTTGGCCGAAAGTTATCTGAGCTGGACCCCACACATGAGGCCCTTTACACTCGGAACAAGGCGACGTTTTTATCTCAACTCGCAAAACTGGATCAGTCAATTCAGAAAAAACTTGCTGCGGCAAAAACGGACCATGTTCGTATTATCCTGTTCCACGATGCTTTTCAATATTTTGAACGCCGTTATGGCATCAGCATTGCCGGCTTTGTTTCAGCAACTGAGGCACATGCTCCGGGAACACGCCACCTTAGTGAACTTCAAAAGCGGGTCTTGGGCGCAGAAACATTGTGTTTTCTTTCTGAGCCGCAATCCCAGCAACGTCTCGCAGACAATTTATTCAGTAAACACAAGCACATGATTAAGGGTACGATCGACCCTATCGGGTATCAAATACCCTTAGGTAAAAACACCTACATTGAACTGATGGAAAAGATAGCAGATGCCTTTTACAGCTGCTATCTTGGAAAGTAAACGAAAAGCGCCTCTCTAGCTGTCCACTACAGGGGCACCCAAACTCAACCCTGCTTTAAAGACAAGATAATTTTGTCTTCAAGTTCGGCCCTGATTGCAAGCACCTCACCAACCTTAGACAGGTCTTGAAATAACTCGCTCTCATCCTCTTCCGAAACGTAATCATCATACTTGTCGTTAAAATCCACCAATAAATCCGTTGACTCAGCAATCGCCGGATAAACATCTTTGGCCGCCTGTTGAACGACAACCCGACGTTCTTCCCCTTCGATAATCCGCTGATAAATTTCAAAATGACCTAATGCAATGTAGTCGACAAGAATTTGACAGAAACCGCGGAGCTGCTGAATATCCACTTGGCCAAATTGTTTACTGTCTTGATCTAGCCCGATCAGTTGACCGTAGGCAATCAAAACTTCCTGCCTTTCGTTCAATAAGGCATCAATTGTCTGGCCCAAGCGCTGGCGCCGGTCCCGTGTTTCCAAAAAATCAATTACCTTGTCTGAGCCACTGATATTGTCTTGCACTTTTGCCATCACGATTCCCTCCGCCGTTCGATCATGTTTGACATTAAAATTTGACACTGTTGAAACCACACATCGAAAAGAAGCAATAAGCAAGCCAAAAAGCTCATGTGCAAAACAGGGTTCAACCGAGTTTGGTTAACAATTTACCCTAATTTAAACCGAATGGCACCCTGCAAAAACTGGAATTGTAAAGTGCTTCAGGATCTGCTCCGAAAAGCACATTGGTTACAACGATCATTACGCCGACAGAACAAACCAGTAAACCTGCGGATATTCTTACCCAAGTGCGGTTGATGAGCGCTCGGATACTGCTGGCAAACCCTCCTAGAAAAAGCAACATTGGCAGTGTGCCTAAACCAAAAACCACCATCACAAGAGCGCCTTTAACCGGATCACCCAGCGCAATGGCAAGCGCAAGGACTGAATAAACTAACCCGCACGGTAACCACCCCCAAACCAATCCAAGCCCTAAAGCATGACGAGGGCTGCGCACAGGCAAAAAGCGGCTTCCGAGTGGTTTGATCAGTACCCACAGTCGAGCACCCGCATGTTCAACCGGCAATAAAAGCTGAGGCACACCCAATAAATACAGGCCCATTGCCAATACAAAAAATGCCGCAACCCACCGAGATACAAGAATTGCCGTGTGACTCTCCCCAATCGACAAGACGCTACCACCCAGAAACCCTAGCAAAGCGCCAGCAAGAGCATACGATGAAATACGCCCTAAATTGTAGAGCATGAGATACGGAAATAGTTTGGCTGGGGTACGACTGACAGACTCAGGGAGCCCCATCGTCAGCGCCCCCACAATGCCGCCGCACATGCCAACACAATGGGTTGAGCCCAACAACCCGATAAGTAAGACGGAAAAAGCTGTTGAAATAGAAATCATATCGCTTCAAAGCCTTTGAGGTTACTGTCGAAAATGTGGGGCTGTTGCTAAAGCTAGGGTACCAGGGGGGCTTGCTGAGCCGTTGGCCAATTTATCCGACCAGAAATCACCCAGTCGGCATCCAGCGGCTGCACTTTCAAGTGCCAATCGGCTGCCGTGAGTCTGTTCAAATTACCACGGAAAACACCGCCCTGCCGGGTCAATATAATTCGTCGGTCAAAACCACTTTTTGTAGGGTGAATCAGTAGCAGTTCAAGCTGCTCTACATCATCCTGAACGGCTTCTGGGTAAACTTCAACCGTATTTTCAGTCCCATAAACACGAGCGAGCGCGCGAATACCTTGTTCTTTGGCAAAAAGCTGCCTATCCAATGTTTCGCTGATCGCTAAACCTTCTTTATAGTAATTATCCGACACTAAGCCATCATCAGTTTTGATCGCGATCCAAATCGTCACCATACAAGCAACAACGGTCGCGGCCGGGATAAAGAACAAGAACCATGGCCAAAAGCTGCGATACCACGGTGTGATACTCATGTTATTTAACGGTTGTTCTGGCATTAAAGACTCTCGTTAATAAACTACTTAATAAGCTTACCCAAAAAACGCCCTTCCTGGCTCACCTCAATTGGCGTATCCCCAATACTTTCCAGCGTGAAAACGACTTCCGTACTGACCTTGTCCAGATTGACCGGATCAACCCTAAGCTTGACGGTCAGTTCCTTGTATTCGCCGGAACTCAAAGAAATGCTATCTGTCTCACCAATTAATTGCACACCTTCAATACCTAGGACAGAGAGGTTCAACAGGTGGGGCCGGTTATCCTTATTAATCAGTCTGAGGCTGTAAATATTTTCGATAAGCCCTTCATTGGTTTCTCTATAAAGCGAGTTTCTATCACGCAGGACATCAAGCTCAAGCGGTGAACGATTCGCAATACCAATAATCAAACCGGCAAGCACAACAAATAATGCCGCACCATAGACCCAGATACGCGCTCTTAAGATTCGGGGCTTTTCACCATTCATTGCGCTTTCTGTGGTGTACTTGATCAGCCCTCTGGGGTAGTCCATTTTATCCATGACTTCATCGCACACGTCGATACAAGCAGCGCATCCGATACACTCGTACTGCAGGCCATCACGAATATCTATGCCTGTCGGGCAGACTTGAACACAAAGGTTACAGTCAATACACGACCCCAGCCCGGCTTCAGCTGGGTCCACTTTTCTTGAGCGGCGCCCTCGCGGCTCTCCACGATCCTGGTCATAGGAAATAACCAGTGTGTCTTTATCAAACATGGCGCTTTGAAAACGCGCATACGGACACATGTACAAACAAACCTGCTCACGCATCCACCCTGCATTGCCATAGGTCGCAAACGAGTAAAAAAGAATCCAGAAGGTTTCCCAAGGACCTAAGTCAAAATGAACAAGCTGACTCCCCAGCTCAAGGATTGGTGTAAAGTAGCCGACAAACGTGAACCCGGTAAAAAGCGAAAATGTTACCCACAAGAATTGTTTGGTGGATTTAAGACGTAGTTTACGCCAGCTCCAGGGCTTTTTATCCAACCCAATCTGTTTGTTTCTATCTCCTTCAACCCACTGCTCCATCCAGATGAAAACTTCTGTCCAAACTGTCTGAGGGCACGCATAACCGCACCACAACCGGCCCGCCAGCGCAGTAAAAAAGAACAAGGCGACACCTGCGGCAATCAGTAGTAACGCCAGGTAAAAGAAATCCTGGGGCCAAAATGTCAAGCCAAAAACGTGAAATTTGCGCGCAGGTAAATCAAAAAGCAAGGCCTGCTGGCCATCCCAGCGAATCCAGGGCAGCCCGTAATAAAGGCCTAGCAATAAAAAGACAGCCAGTTTACGTAAGTTTGCAAATGTACCTTTTACCTTACGTGGATATATCTTTTTGCGTTCAGCGTAAAAGTGAACAGGTTCTTCCTTAACCGCCTGTTCCTTTTTTTTCACATTGCGAACATCATCTAACTTCATAGAGTTTTTCATATGACTATGACTACCTTAGGAACATATTTCTACAAGCACCCGCAAGCAGCCTATTCCTCATCTATACCAACAACACCCGAGTGTTGTATCAGCCGAAAAACCCCATCCCACAAAAGCCCGGCTCGCTACAGCCCAACAAAGTGAGCACATAACGAGCCAAACAAATTACCTCATTTATAGCGGTAGATTCACACTACTTTTGAGAAAGCCCATAAATGTAGGCTGAAAGTAAGTGCACTTTTTCTTCACCCAAAAACTCTTTGTGTGCCGGCATAACGCCTTGACGACCATCACGAATAGTTTTAGCTATCGCGCCCGGAGACCCACCATACAACCAGATATTGTCGGTCAAGTTAGGCGCACCCAAAGCCTGGCTTCCGGTACCATCCGGCATATGACACGCAGCACACAACGCATCGTATTGCGCTTTTCCTGCCTCCGCTTTTTCTGAGCTGGCATCCCTTTCCGACAATGTGAGCACATAGGCGACGACATTTTCGACACCCATTTCACCCAGAGCGGCTCCCCAAGGGGGCATCACACCATTACGCCCGTTCAAAATGCTCGACTTAATCTGTTCAGGTGAGGATCCATACAGCCAATCGTTATCTGTCAAATTGGGAAATCCAGAAGCGCCACCGGCATCTGAACCGTGGCAAACAGAGCAATAGGTCACGAATAAGCGCCGACCGATTTGAACCGCTTCCGGATCTTCTATCAACTCGGCAATAGGTTGCTTTGCGTACTGTGCGAAAATTGGCCCGTAAGTGTCCTCAGCTTTGGCAACCTCGCGCTCATACTGACTTGTAGAAGTCCATCCCAGTAGGCCTTCAAACTTCCCAAGCCCAGGATACGCGACAAGATAAGCAATGCTGAAAAATATCGTGCCGTAAAAAAGGCCCAACCACCAACGTGGGAGCGGATTATTATACTCCGCGAGTTCGCCATTATCCCAAGTGTGACCAGTGATTTCACCTTCAGCGGACTCATCTGTGGCTGGTTTTGTTGTCCAGCGAACAAGCCACACACACGCTAAAATATTGCCGACCGACAGGACGATAATCCACCAGCTCCAAAAACTACTCATCACTTATCTCCTTAATGGACGCCTTGTGCATCTTTTCTTCTTTTTCATCAAACAAGAGGTTAGCCGCATCATTGAAGCGTTTCTTATTTCGTTTGCTCAGCGCCCAGAAACAAACAGCAATGAAGAACACGAACATAATGACAGTGTAAGCGACTCGTATGTCGTTAATTTCCATCGTCCTATCTCCTGTTACCAATCACCGTGCCGAGGTTTTGCAAATACGCAATAAGCGCATCCATCTCTGTCGCGCCTTTCACGGCCTCTGTCGAATTGGCGATGTCTTGATCGGTATAAGGTACACCCAGCATTCTCAAGGTTTTCATTTTTGCCGGTAGCGACTCACCGTCGACCGGGGTTGTTTCTAACCAAGGGAAACCAGGCATATTTGATTCAGGCACCACATCTCTGGGATTGATCAGGTGGACACGGTGCCAATCATCACTGTAGCGTCCCCCTACTCGAGCTAAGTCCGGACCTGTACGCTTAGAGCCCCACTGAAACGGGTGGTCGTAAACAAACTCACCAGCGACGGAGTAGTGCCCGTACCGTTCGGTCTCTGCTCGAAAGGGCCGAATCATCTGAGAGTGGCAACCATAACAACCTTCGCGGATATAAATATCTCGGCCGCTCAATTGCAACGCTGTGTAGGGCTTCAAGCCTTTAACGGGTTCCGTTGTTGATTTGGAAAAAAACAGGGGCACAATTTCAACAAGCCCGCCAATGCTGATCACAATGACGATCAATACAACCATCAGGCCAATATTTTTTTCAACAACACTATGACTATGCTTCATGTTAATTCTTCTCCGTTATGCAGCAGCCGGACTGGGCTGATCAATCAATTCCTTACGGCCGTTAGCGATAGTCATCACAACGTTGTACGCCATCACCAGCATGCCTGTCAGGAAGAAAATGCCACCCAAAAGACGTACAGCATAGTAAGGGTAAGTTGCTTTCAATCCCTCAACAAAACTGTAAGTCAGTGTTCCATCTGCATTAACAGCACGCCACATCAAGCCTTGCATGACACCGGCCACCCACATAGAGGCGATATACAACACAATACCCACTGTCGCGATCCAGAAATGCACTTCAATCAGCTTGATACTGTGCATTTTTTCGGCGCCAAAGAGTTTGGGAATGAGTACATAAACCGCACCGATGGTAACCATGGCAACCCAACCCAGTGCGCCTGAGTGCACGTGCCCAACAGTCCAGTCGGTGTAGTGTGAAAGCGCGTTGACTGTCTTAATCGCCATCATCGGACCTTCAAAGGTGGACATGCCATAAAAAGACAAAGAAACGATCATAAAGCGCAAAATAGGATCCGTGCGCAACTTATGCCATACACCCGACAAAGTCATGATCCCGTTGATCATACCCCCCCAGGAAGGCGCCAGTAGGATTAATGAAAACAACATGCCCAGTGATTGGGTCCAGTCAGGTAGCGCGGTGTAATGCAAGTGGTGGGGGCCAGCCCACATGTAGGTTGAGATCAACGCCCAAAAATGAACAATAGAAAGACGGTAAGAATACACTGGCCGCCCCGCCTGCTTGGGCACGAAATAGTACATAATCCCCAAAAACCCAGCCGTTAGGAAAAAACCGACTGCGTTGTGCCCGTACCACCACTGCACCATGGCATCAATCGCCCCGGGGTAAGCGGAATAGGACTTAAACAGTGAAAAAGGCACCTGTGCACTATTCACAATGTGTAGAACGGCCACCGTTAGAATGAATGCGCCGAAGAACCAGTTCGCAACGTAAATATGTGGAGTTTTGCGCTTCATGATCGTGCCAAAAAATACGACCGCATAACTCACCCAGACGACAGCGATCAACACATCAATGGGCCATTCCAGTTCGGCATATTCCTTTCCACTGGTAAAACCCAACGGCAAAGAAATCGCAGCTAACAAGATAACAAGCTGCCAACCCCAGAAGGTAAAAGCCGCCAGTTTCCCACCAAACAAGCGCGTTTGGCATGTCCGCTGTACAACATAGTAAGAGGTAGCAAAAAGGCCGCAACCGCCAAAAGCAAAGATCACAGCGTTGGTATGCAAAGGCCGTAACCGCCCGTATGACAACCAGGGCAGGTCAAAATTCAAAGCTGGGAAAACCAATTGAGCGGCAATAAAAACGCCTGCAGCCATCCCAACAATTCCCCAGACAACTGTCATGACGGCAAACTGTCGCACGACCTTATAGTCATACATCATTTGCTTATCCATAAATCATAAGCCCTTATTAAGTTAATAAAATTGATCAAGTGCATTTACACAAAAGCGCCCGCTTCTATAAATGCTCCATGCTTTTAAACAGAGGCTTCTTGATTCACATCAAAAAGCCCGTGAAAAACGTATAAACATACCGTCAAAAATGACAAACCGGCTGCACACGCGGCGAAGAATACTTTTAAAGACGCTGTATCGTTGGAAATGATTTCCATATGAAAACAAGAATTGAAAAACTTCATACTATGAATAAAACAAAATCAAGTGCCAAAACCGACTAAATTATACACGAATGCCCGCCATATTTCCTTTCTAATAACGCCTGATTTGATTACACTATTGCTGAATAAGCCGTACTTTGAAAAGCTGTTAACTTCAACAGCTTCCATGCAAAACACTTCAAATAACCCAGTGAGGAAGACCGAAATGAGTGCGCACATACACAAAATTTTCGACCGAAAAGCATTGAAAGTCTCCTGCTCCAATTGCACGCTCTCTGAACTCTGCCTTCCTCATAACCTTGACCAAAGTGAGATTTCACAACTTGAAGACGCTGTCGACATCAAGCGGCCTATCCAAAAAGGTGAGCATTTGTACTCGGCTGGGGACCCATTCGAATCTCTGTTTGCCGTCCGCAGCGGCTCGTTCAAGACCTACTTGCTAACCCCCGAAGGGGATGAACAAATCACCGGTTTTAACTTGCCAGGGGACCTGCTCGGGCTCGATGGCGTCGACACCGGCGCGCATACCGTCTCTGCCATTGCCCTCGAAACAACCACTGTCTGCGAACTCCCTTATGCCCAGCTCGACACACTGTGCAGCCAGATTTCCGGCCTCAGACTTCACATGATGCGCATTGCCAGCCGCGAAATTTCAGATGACCACAACATGTTGCTGTTACTGGGTAAGATGACAGCAGAAGAACGCCTCGCCAGTTTTTTGTACAGCCTATCCAGTCGTCTGAAAAAACGAGGGTACTCCGCAACAGACTTTAATTTAACCATGCCCCGCCATGACTTAGCCAATTATCTGGGTCTGGCGGTTGAAACCATCAGCCGCCTTTTTAGCCGCTTCCAGGAGGATGGCCTGCTGCGAGTCAACCGACGAAACATCCACATTGTCGATCTGCAGCGCTTACAAACGATCATCACTCATACCAGCTGCCCGAAACCTTCCTGACCGGCTTATTTCAAAAACAATCGGCGTGAGGCAAAATCATCGCTTTCACGCTGCTGTTTCAGCGCCTCTTCCGCGTCTTTCAACCCCTCTATTTTATCCACGAGCTTACCCAAGGCTTCTTTATTTTGGCGGCACCGCATCCACTCCCGTTGAAACGCTTCTATTTGTGTTTTGCTTTCGAGAATGAGTGCTTGCTGCTGCCGGATGGCTTGGTCAATAGAGCTAATAAAGGCACGATATTCCTGAATCTGAACGGAGGACCAGCTTTGACCGCTGCTCACCATCCGGTCACTGTACTCCTGCTGATAGCGCTCAAGCTGTACCAGCTGCTCTTCATGAAGTTGCAATCGGGCCCGAGCGGCCGCTAATACAGAGGCGGCTTCATCCTCTTTTTTCTGCACGAACTTCTTCGCAGTATTCAATTTTTGAGCACGCAGTGGCTTCATGACCCACCTTCAGTGGCTTGCACACTCATCTGACAGCGTGCGATCACATCGGCCAACTGGGCCAGGCTCTGTTCACTGGATACCGCCTCATCAACGGACTGCCGCAAAAAGTTAACCAGCGAGGGATAGTTCGCAATGGCATTATCAACACTCGGATCAGCCCCTGCCTGATAGGCACCCACGCTAATGAGGTCACGATTTTGCTGATACGTTGAATACATTTGTTTAAATTGCTGCGCCTGCTGGCGATGACTGGCCGTTGTGACAGAAGGCATCACACGGCTCACAGATGATTCAATATCAATTGCGGGAAAATGACCTGATTCAGCCATCTCTCGGGACAGCGCAATGTGGCCATCCAAAATAGCCCGAGCGGCATCTGCAATGGGCTCGTTATGATCGTCACCCTCTACCAGCACAGTATAAAAGGCCGTGATTGAGCCGCCTCGCTCATCGCCATTGCCCGTCCGCTCCACAAGCTGTGGCAACATAGCAAACACAGAGGGTGGATAACCCTTAGTGGCTGGCAGCTCGCCAATGGCTAACGCAATTTCACGCTGTGCTTGCGCAAAGCGTGTTAATGAGTCCATGAGCAGTAAGACCTGCTGCCCCTGATCTCTAAAATACTCGGCAATGCTGTGGACGAGCATCGCTCCGTGAAGGCGCATCAACGGTGAGTTATCGGCCGGAACCGCCACAACAACGGCTCTTGCCAGACCTTCTGGGCCAAGAATATCCTGAACAAACTCTTTTACTTCTCGGCCGCGCTCACCAATCAGGCCGACAACGACGACATCCGCACTGGTATAACGTGTCATCATCCCCAACAGCACGCTTTTTCCCACGCCACTGCCGGCGAACAAGCCTAAACGCTGTCCCCGGCCAACGGTCATCAGAGCATTCAGGGCGCGAATGCCCACATCCATGGTTTCCGTGACTGGCCGACGCAATAAAGGATTAAAAGGGCGGCCCTGCAAAGGTACACTCATCCCCTTGGCGGGCTCAGGCATGCCATCCAGGGGCTTCCCGCGGCCATCCAGTACACGCCCCAGCAAACGATCACTGACTTTAACCTGATGGACGGTTTCCCGGGGAATAACACGCGAGTTAGGCACCAGGCCATGCACATCCTCAACGGGCATTAAAAAAAGCTTGTCGCCAGAAAACCCCACCACCTCGGTTTCGGTGCGAATACCGGTGGGAGATACGACATCACAGCGGCTGCCAATAGCCGCCTGACAGCCAACGGCTTCAAGTGTCAACCCAACCATGCGAGTCAATACACCTTCAACCGGTGGGTTAGAAATGCCGGGAAACGTATCCACTACGTGTTTGAGCCGTTGAGCCCAACGGTTTTGCACTTGTGCGGGGTTCATATACTCAATCCGTCCCCCGTTCACCACCGAGTACACTGGTCGCCACAGCGGCCAGACGTGACTCCAGTGTTGCCTCTACGCGGGAGAGGTCGGTCTCTACACGACAACCACCACGGCTGATCAAGGGGTCTTCAATTAATGCCCATTGCCCCTCGCTCCCAGGCAAGAGCTCTCTGACCAGACTCGCATCATCCGGGTTGAGCCGCACACGGATATTCTGAGCCGATGCCGGCAGCAAAGCGACGGCCTCCCGAATCACCGGAATAATTTCACCGGGCTCAGCTCTCAGTTCACGACGCACTAACTGCTGAGCCAACACAACCACCAGCTTCAATAATTGTTGCTCTGCGTCCTCATCCAGATCAGACAAAGGCCTGGCCATGGCTTCAATCAGCGCTGACAATTGCGCTTTCTTTTCACTCAAATCCGCTTCTGCACGCTGGTTTGCCTCATGAGTAGCTCGTGCCAAGCCTTCTTCGTACCCCTTTTTAAAGCCAGCCTCCCGGCTTTCTTTTTCCCAGTTTTCGATCTCTTGCGCTGTTGGCATGACGGGTACTTCGTTTAACTCAACATCCTCGCTGCACGCTGTAATATCGTCTTCTTCTTTATGCGGCTGCCTAGATTCGGCACCCACAGAAGGCAGCTCCCACGACGTTACAGGCTGATCACACTTGTGTAGAAAATCAGACAAAATCGTCTCCACCGCCACCCAGTACTATCGTGCCCTCGGCTTCCAGTCGGCGCGCTTCTGTCAGAATTTCTTTCTGTGCAATCTCAACGTCGCTCAAGCGAACCGGGCCTTTGGCTTCCATATCCTCACGCAACATTTGCGCGGCTCTGGATGACATATTGCCAAGAATTTTTTCCTGTAAATCCTGGCTGGCGCCTTTTAGTGCCGTGACAAGGGATTCGGTTGAAATTTCACGTAGAATCGATTGAATCGCCCGGTCATCAACGTCAATCAGGTTGTCGAAAACAAACATGAGATCCGCAATTTTATCGCTCAGATCTTCATCAATTTCTTTCAGTGACTCCATGATTGCGCCTTCATCAGCGGGCCCGATATTATTCAGAATATCTGCTGCGGCTTTAACGCCACCCAGCTGTTTGCCAGATTCCAGGTTACTGTCTGATGAAGCGTGCTGCTCCAGAATCTTATCCAACTCGCGAATGGCTGCCGGAGGGATATTGTCCAGTGTTGCAACACGCATCATGATATCGGCACGGATGTTTTCGGGGAGTAACGCCAGCACTTCAGCCGCGTGCTGCCCTTCGAGGAAGGACATCACCAACGCGATAATTTGAGGGTGTTCAAAGCGGATGATCTCGGCAATACTTCGCGCATCCATCCAGCGCAACGCTTCAAAGCCCTGCGCCGAGCCACTCAGCAGGATACGATCAATCACACTTTCCGCTTTGTCTTCTCCAAGAGCAATATTTAAAACATCGCGCAGGTATTCCTGACTTCGAATACCGATGCCTGTTTGCTCTTGAACAACATCAATATACTCATCCATCACTCGGGCAATTTCAGACCGAGAGATGTCCGCAATCGTTGACATGGTCGACCCCAGAGCCTGTAATTCTGCCGGGCTGAAGTTTTTCATAACTTTTGATGCCGTGTCTTTGCCAACACTCATCATCAGTATGGCAACTCTTTCCAGCCCCCGGAACAAGACTTTTTCTTCAGCCTCAGCCATGCCTATTCAGCCATCCACTTTTTTAACAGATTGGCGGAGCGTTCAGGATCCTCTTCCATCAGCATGCGTGAATATTCCAGTTTATCTTCATAAATCAGCTGTTTAGGCTCACCAATCACTTGTGGAGGCTTACCATATGTTCCTTTAATCAATCTTGACGGCCCGGTTTGTGCTTCGGCGCCTTGAATCAAACGCGCTGTTTTCTCGCCACTCTTTTCGCCCTCTTCATCATCGTCTTCTTCGTCATCATCATTTTCTTCCTTCTCACTGGCAGGCGGAATCAGATAACGCACAATGGGACGAACCACCATGAGCAATAACAGGAGGACAAATAAGCCCGCCAGTACTTGTTTAACCAACCCCTGAAACCACGGCTGCTCCCAGATTTCCAGTTCGGGGATCGTTTCCACTTCCGGTGTAATGAAAGCAGAGTTGACCACCAAAACGCTGTCGCCGCGGGCCTCTTTAAATCCAATCGTTTCTTTCACCAACCGAGTAATGCGGTCAATTTCTGCGTCTGAGTAAGGTTCTCTACGTGTTTTATTGAGCGTCTGTGCAGACTCTGCGGTTTCCGATTCAGATTCGGTGTTATCCGCCGCATTCTGAGCAGAATCAGGGTTGGCTGGGGATGCCACCGATGGACTGACTGTTTCGATTACGGTCTTATCATCAATTAACACCGCCACAGAGAGGCGCTTAATCAAACCATAGGGGCGCCTGACATGGCTGATTGTCCGGTCCAGTTCATAGTTCCGAGTGGTGTTATTGCTCTCACTGCGCGGTGCATTGCCTTTGCTTTCCCCGGCGGCGGATTCTTCATCAGTGGTTCCCGCGCCCGGCGGCTGGTTACTTAAAGCCCCTGGAATACCAATGGCGCCGAGCGTTTGATTACGCTGCTCCGAAAGCTGTTCACTGCGAACAACTTTACCATTAGGATCGTACTGCTCCGTTGTGCTCTCTTCCTGGGTAAAGTCCAGTTCAGCCGTGACCTGTGCCCGAACCCGGCCAAAACCCACAATGGGTTCCAATAACCGCATAACACGGCGGCTGTAGTCTTCCTCGATGCGCCGGGTGTAAGTCAGTTCCTTGGTGCTTAAGCTCAAATCTGGCGACGCTTCGTTTTCTGTCAGCAAATTGCCTAGCTGATCAACCACCGTCACCATCCCGGGCTCTAAGTGAGGGATACTGGATGACACCATATGCACAATGGCAGCAACCTGTTCATTCTCAAGCCTCCGTCCGCTGTTGAGATGCACCACAACGGAGGCACTGGGCTTGACACGTTTACGAACAAACACGGACTGCTTGGGCATCGCAAGATGTACACGTGCCGACTTCACATTTCGTAACGAGGCAACGGACCGCCCGAGCTCGGTTTCCAGCGCACTTTTGTAACGCGCTTGCTGAACGAACTGACTGGTGCTGAGACTCTGCTCTTCTTGCAGGATTTCCAAGCCTTTCGTCGCCCGATTGTTTTCCGGTAACCCCATGGCTGACAAGCGCATCCGCAAGGCGTTGATTTTTTCTTTGGGGACTAAGATTGCGCCAGTGCGTTCATCCAGTGAAAAGTCAATCCCGATATCTTCCAGTGCTGTGGCAATTTTGGCACTGTCTTCATATTCCAAATTGCTGTAAATGGGGACTCGGTCGGGCTCCTGTGTCCACAAAACCAACGCAAATCCGGCTGCAACTGCGGCTGACAGTAACAGCAAGAGCGCAAATTGCCGGTAGACCGGCGCTTGTTGCCAGGGCACAGGCTGGCTAATCCGCTCCAACACCGTGGCAGGCTGTAGCACATTTCCTTCTTGTTGCACCGAGGCGTTTGTTTCTTCCATGGCTTACTCAGTTGATATTGCGCGCGATTAAACCTGCATACTCATCACTTCTTGGTAGGCACCCAGAAGTTTGTTGCGGACTTCCGTTAATGCCTGGAATTGGATACTGGCCTTTTGCATCGAAATCATCACCTGCGCCAGGTCCACACCCGGTTCACCCAGTTCAAAAGCCTTGGCCATTTCTGACCCTGTTTTTTGCGCGTGGTTGACCTGCTCGATCTGGTTTTTGATCAGCGCCGAAAAATCGGCACTTTCGGGCTGAGTGGCCGGTGGACGCAAAGCGGATTCCTGTTGCGCCAGGCTCCGCATTTTTTCCAGTTGATCCAACAGTTGTGTTGCATTAATGCTGTTCATGTTCTGATCTCCATTGTGACGGGCTTACAGTGACTCGACTGTTGGGACTGCCATCTCCCGGGCTTCACCGTTGACCCCAGGTACTGTGATGCCCTGCTCCCGCATGCGGGACAATTTATAGCGCAGCGTACGCGCGCTGATACCAAGCGTGTCTGCTGCCTGCTTGCGGCTGCCATTGGCGCTGACCAGCGCTTTGATGATCATTTCATATTCACGGCTGCGTAGATCGGACTGCAGCATGGACTGATCATCATCAGCCACTGGGTCGTTTACCGCTGTTTCTTCTTCAAAGCGAATGTCACAGGGTAAAATCTCTGCGCCCTGAGCCAAAATAAGTGCACGCTGGATAACGTTGTCTAATTCTCGAACATTTCCCCGCCACGGATGCATAGCCAGTTTTTTCAGGGCGTCATGACTGAAAGTACGCGCCATTTCCTCAGCGGCGGCATGTCGAGCCAGCAGCCTTTCCGCCAGTGGGCCAATGTCTTCAACACGCTCACGCAATGCGGGTAAATGAAGCGGGAATACATTGAGCCGATAAAATAAGTCTTCACGAAATTTGCCGTTTGCCACAGCCTCTCGTAAATTGCGGTTGGTGGTGGCCAGTATGCGCACGTCCAGTGCGATGATCTCCCGCCCACCCAAACGCTCCACCTCGCGCTCCTGAATAACACGTAGTAATTTGGCCTGAAGCCCCAACTCCATCTCGGAAATTTCATCTAACAATAAGGTGCCACCCTGCGCCTGTTCGAATTTCCCCTGTGTGGTTTTGAGTGCACCGGTGAAAGCTCCTTTTTCATATCCAAATAACATGGCTTCGAGCATGTTTTCAGGGATTGCCGCACAGTTGATTGCAACGAACGGGCCTTCCGAACGCAGCGAGTGAGCGTGGATAAACCGACACATGACTTCTTTACCCGTACCACTTTCACCACAGATTAGAACCGATGCATCGGTACCCGAAACTCGTTGTGCAACCTCCGCCAGTTCCCGCATTTTGGGGCTTTCGACAACCATCTCATCAACTTTGAGCGGCTCGGTATTCCCTAAGGTTTTTTTAACGCAGCGGATTAAGGCATCAAATTCCACAGGCTTTTGCAAGTATTCCGTCGCTCCAAGGCGAACGGCCTGGACCGCGTTTTCGACGGTGGCGTAAGCTGTCATGAGGATAATGGGCATTTGGATCAGGCTCTCACGCATGGCTGACAGGAGCGCCAGACCATCCATGGGCGACATTTGTACATCGCTCAGCACAAGGTCGATATCAGGTTGCAGGTGAAGGCACTCGAGGGCTTGTTCACCGGAACAGCACGGTACGGTGTCATAACCTGACACAGCAAGTGTATCGCATAATGCTTCTTGTAAGGCCTGGTCATCTTCGACCACTAAAATCTTTGCATGGCCCATGTCACATCTCCTTCATTCAGATGGCTTGGATCTAACTGACTTTTCTATGGGGGCAACGGCCCAGCGATTCTTCAATGTAAAGTGGTAGTTCGACGGTAAAGCAGGCCCCACCTTTGGGACTTTCACTCACGGTGATGCTGCCGTGGTGTGCTTTGACAACAGAGCGAACAACGGCTAACCCTAAGCCAGTACCGGCACTGCGTGTTGTAAAAAAGGGTTCAAAAACGGTTTCTCTCATGGACTGAGGTATACCTTTTCCATTGTCGTGTACGGAGATGGCCACTCGGCTCTCTCCCGACCGTATGGCGGTTAGCTCAACTTCACATGTTGAGTGTGCGTTTTCGATGGCATTCAAACAAAGATTTTGTAGTACCGACACTAAACTTGTCAGGCTCCCCTGGATATTGAGACCTTTTTCCAGCTGATATTTCAAGGTTGCATTATCTTTACTGAAGGGTGACTTTAAGCGCTCAACAACTTCACTAAAAAGAGATTCCAAGGGCACAACATCGAATGATCGGGATTCGCCATTCGCAAATAAAAGCATGTCTCCCACGACTTGTTCTAAGTCTCTTAAACGAGACAGCACTTTTTGGGAAAAATCACTTTGGCGCGTCGCTGATAGCTCTTCGTGAACCAGCTGTCCTTGATACAACAAAGCGGAAGAAAGCGGAGTGCGAATTTGATGAGCAAGACGCGCCATCATTTCACCCATGGAAGAGAGCCGGGATTGCCTTTCCAAATGTTTTTGCATTTGCCGCTGTTCACTGACATCGGTCAACAGGATGATCTGCCCTGCGTCAAGCTGGAGCGGGCATGTGGACACGTCAATAAACCGTCCATCCGACGTCAACAAATCACCCGAACCATTCGCAACGGTAAACTTTTCCGAACAAATACGATGCCAGGCCTGACCAACGAGGTCAGCATCCAACCATTGGTATGCCATCGTGTTGGCCTCACTGATCACACCTTGTCCATTCAAAATCAGAACAGCGCAAGGTAAGGCATTAAGTAGGTCTTTATAATGAAGAGGGGATCTTTGCGCTTTATTATTTTGTGTCAATACGCAATGATCAGACGGCACCTCACGCTCAGCTGTTTGAAAAGGCATTTTCGTTGATGCCTGGCTTCCCTTCCCGCCGGCAATCAGCTGAAACTTGAGGCGTTGAGCGCTTCCTTGTGTAAGTGGCATTTACAACTCCTGGACCACATTGTGACACCCTAGGATCTGCAGAAACTATGCCAAAAGAAAATTATTTTTAAGATCAGTCAGTTAGAATACATCGACGTGTGAGCCGTCAATGCTGTGACGCTTCTTCACTACGGATAATGCTGTATTTCCGCATTTTTTCGACGAGTGTTGTCCGACGAATATTCAGACGTTTTGCGGCATGAGCAACTACGCCATCGGCCTCTTCCAAGCTCTGACGAATGAGGCTCGTTTCGATATCTGTTAAATGCTTTTTCAGATCGATACCTTCTCGCGGTAACCGAGGGGCGCCGCTAATGAATGCAACATCCGCCATAGGAGGTAAATACTGCGAAGACTCTTCCAGTTCATCCACCGAAACATTTTCAGGCACCATCTTTTTAGGAAGCTCTTTCACATCCACAACACCGTGTGGGTGCAAAATGGACAACCGCTCCATCAGATTAGCCAGCTCACGTACATTGCCCGGCCAGTGGTATTTGCACAAGGCTCCAACGGCGGTCTGCGTCAATCGGACGGATGATGAATGCTCATGTTCCAAACGCGTGATGAGCTCTTTAATCAGCAGAGGTAAGTCTTCAATTCGTTCGCGCAAAGCCGGCATCTCAATAGGAAAGACGTTCAAGCGGTAGTAAAGGTCTTCCCGAAAACGGCCTTGTTGTATCAGTTCTTCCAAGTCCCGGTGTGTCGCTGCGATAATACGCACGTTTGTTTTTACACTTTTATTACTGCCGACACGCTCAAAAGTTCGCTCCTGGATCACTCTCAGCAATTTAACCTGCATGTTCAGCGGCATGTCACCAATTTCATCCAGAAAAATAGTGCCGCCCTCTGCAAGCTCAAAGCGTCCTTGTCGGGCGCTGAGGGCCCCGGTAAACGCGCCTTTTTCATGTCCAAATAATTCACTCTCAAGCAAGTCCCCGGGAATGGCGCCGCAGTTGATGGGCACAAACGGGTTATTTCTTCGCTTGGAGTGGTAATGAATATTTCGTGCTACAACTTCTTTTCCGGTGCCTGATTCACCCAGAATCAAAACATTGGCCTCTGTATTGGCAACCTGCTCGATCATTTTCCGAACACGGCTAATGCCTCGACTTGAGCCAACCAAGCTTCGAAACAGCTCCACAGAGGTTTTCTCACCCCCACTTTTCTGCTTCTCAGAAAACAGTTCAAGACGATACAGTAAACCCGACAGATCCGGGTATTTAATTTCTTTTTTCACAATGGCAAACGACGGTTTGCTCAGCTCAGGCATCAACGAATCATCCGATGTATCATCTGCCATCAAAACATACGGCGGCAATGGTCAAATAAAATTGGTAA